>VFSW01000902.1_pt1 | contig 43970 bp, 43 predicted proteins | sample 5358111 | NCBI WGS metagenome assembly VFSW01 (sample SAMN11554181, study PRJNA540505) | mine drainage metagenome | isolation source: sediment from site ElyBrook_90M | place: USA: Ely Copper Mine, Vershire, VT | collected 2017
AGTCTTCCTTGCCTTCCATGAGCGTGACTTCGATGGCGATCACGTCGCCGCCGACCTCGGTCACGACCAGGCCGGTCGCCGAGCCGATCTGATCCTCGGCCTCCAGCTCTCCGTACTCGAAGCGCTGCGGGCCCAGGTACTCCTCGAGCTTCTTGCAGTCGATGATCGTCCTGCGCTTGCGGCCTTCGGCCACCGACCGGGCGACCTTGCGCATGACGTTCGCGATCTCGCGCTCGAGGTTCCGAACACCGGCCTCGTGCGTGTACGAACGCACGAGCTCGACCATCGCCTCGTCCGTTATCGAGATGTGCTTGTCCGTGAGGCCGTGGTTCTTCATCTGCTTGGGGATGAGGAACCGCTTGCCGATCTCGATCTTTTCCTGCTCGGTGTAGCCGGGCAGCTGGATGACCTCCATGCGGTCGCGCAGCGGCGCCGGGATCGGGTCGAGCAGGTTGGCCGTGGTAATGAAGAGCACCTTGGTCAGGTCGAACGGCACCTCGAGGTAGTTGTCCTGGAAGGTGTTGTTCTGCTCCGGATCGAGGACTTCGAGGAGCGCCGAAGACGGGTCTCCGCGGAAGTCCATGCCGATCTTGTCGACCTCGTCGAGCATGAAGACCGGGTTGTTGGAGCCGCCCGTCTTGATGTTCTGGATGATCCGGCCCGGCAGCGCGCCGATGTAGGTTCGGCGGTGGCCACGGATCTCGGCCTCGTCGTGGATGCCGCCGAGGCTCATCCGGACGAACTTGCGACCCATCGCCCGAGCGATCGACTTGCCCAGCGACGTCTTGCCCACGCCCGGAGGTCCGACGAACGACAGGATCGGACTGCGGAGGGTTTCCGCCAGGCTCCGAACGGCCAGGTATTCGAGGATGCGTTCCTTGATCTTCTCGAGACCGTAGTGGTCCTCGTCGAGGATCTTGGCCGCGGCCTTGATGTCCAGGTTGTCAGTCGTGGAGACGTTCCAGGGCAGGGCGATCAGCCAGTCCACGTAGGTCCGAATGACGCCGACCTCCGGTGAGGCGGACGGGATCCGGCTCATCCGGTCGATCTCCTTGAGGGCGCGGGTCTTGACCTCTTCCGGCATGCCGGCGGCCTCGACCTTCTCGCGCAGCTCGTTGATCTCGGCCTGCTGCGGGTCGTCCTCTCCGAGCTCGCGCTGAATCGCCTTCAGCTGCTCGCGGAGGATGTACTCGCGCTGGGTCTTGTCCATCTCGGACTTGACCTCGGACTGGATCTTGCCCTTGAGCTCGAGGATCTCGATCTGGCGGCCCAGGAAATTGGAAACGATCTTGAGCCGCTCCACTACGTCCGTGGTCCGCAGCAGCTCCATGCGCTGTTCCGTGGACAGGTCCGGGCTGTAGGCGACCATATCCGCGAGCAAACCGGGCTCGCTGATGTTGCGAGCGGCGACGGCCGCCTCGGGCGGAACCGGGGCGCCGTTGGCCACGTACTGCTCGATCTGGGCCTGGACCGTCCGCATCAGCGCCTGGACTTCGATGCCTTCCGGCGTCACGTCACTCAGCTGCTCGACGCTGACGATGATGTATGGCTCCGTCTGGACGAAGCCGTGCACCTTGAGCCGGCCCTGTCCCTGGACGATGGCCCGGACCGTGCCGTCCTGGAGCTGGACGACCTGGGCGATCTTGGCGATCGTGCCCACTTCGTAGAGCTCGGAGGGATCCTCGATCTCTTCCTGCTCGGCCGTGCGCTGGGTGACCAGGGCGATGGGCCCGCCCGCCGCGACGGCGGCATTGAGCGCGGCCACGCTCTTGTCGCGGCCCACCTGCAGAGGGACGATCATCTCCGGAAAGATGACGGTCTCGCGAAGGGCCACGAGAGGAAGCTCGCGCGGTCCGAACTCTGGCGCCTTTGGCGATTCCTCGCCGGACGGCGAGGCCTCCTGGGCCCCGGTGACGACCTGCTTGAGGTCCTCGTGCGTGCTTTGCTCGTCTTTGACGTGCCGCTCGTCGTTGTGTTCGGCGGGCCGCTCAGCCATCGGTGTCTCCTGATTGGGGAGTGATCGCATTGCGATCACTCTTAGCCACGCGAGTGGCCACTATACGAGTGATTGGCCTCCGAGTCGGTTGCGCCGATGCGAAAGCCGGACCGTTGAACCGGCGATTCTCCTGGCCGTCGTAGCCGTTCCCGTTGGGTGAGAACACCGGCGCCGCGGCAGCGGCTCCGCGCTCGTTCTCCTCATCAGGGGCTTCGGCGGCTCGGTGGAATGTAGAGTCCGTGGATTCACTCAAAGTCGGGTCCGGGCTCGCCTGCCGGGCGGCCGCTGCCGCACCGGCTTCGCGAGCCGTGTCCTCGTCGAAGAGCGCCTCGAGGATTCGGACCCCGAGCCTCTCTTCGAGCTCGAACAGCAGGCGTACGCCCGCCAGGTTGACGCCGCGCTCCTGGGTCAGTCGCCTGATCCAGAGAATTCGGCGAATGTCATTTTCGGAATAGAGGCGGATGTTGGTGGGCGTCCGAGCCGGCGCGAGCAAGCCCTCGTCCTCGTATATCCGCAGTGTCCGCGGATGTGCCTGGACGATACTCGCCGCCACGCTGATCACGAAACAGGGTCTGCCCGGATCTTGCTGGAACCGCCGGTCCGACATCCGCCGGCTACTTTGCCGTGAGGGCCGGCTGGCCATTCTGAACGCCCGACGAAATCTTGATCTGCCTCGGCTTGGTCGCCTCCGCCTTTGGGATTCGGAGCGTCAGAACGCCGTCCTCGAAGGTAGCGGTCGCCTTGTCGGCTTCGAGACCGACCGGAAGCGTGAGCGTCCGGACGAACCGCCCGCGGCGGATCTCCTGGAGGAGTGCCTGGCCCTTCTCCTCGGTCGTCTTGCTCGTGGTGTCGCCGGCGATGGTGAGCGTCTCGCCTTCCACCGTGATGTCCACTTCCTCGGGTTTCACGCCGGGCAGCTGGGCGACCACGGTGACCGCGTCGTCGTCCTGGTGGACGTCGAGCGGAACGGGTTGGCCTTCACCGAACTGCCAGGTGGGGTTGACGAAGCTCTCCTCGAAGAGCCGATCCATCGCCTGGCGAAGCGAAAGAAGGTCGCCAAAGGGGCTGACTCGCCTTACTAGCATTTCTGCACCTCCAACCGGGTCCGTCGCCCGGTCACGGTCGGGTCTGGTGATCTTGCGGCCCACCGCGGGCCTTCCCGACCGACCTCTTTTGCACGCCGAGACCATAGAACCTTGTCAATACCATTGTCAAGGGTGTTCCCATGGCCGAACCCGGGAACTCTGGGCCGCCCGCGTCAAGTCCGCGCTCAGACTCCGCGGCCGGCGCAGACAGTCTCGGAGCCTGATACGGGTAGTCGTTCCCGCCACCTAGACCTCGTATGTTCGCCTCTCCGTCGGCCCGTCCGCGTCCACCCAGGACCACGCGCTTATGGGGAGGTACCGAATGCTCTCGCGTCCCAAGAGGCAACGACTCCAGATCGTCGGAGCCGGGCTGGCCAGCCTTGTGCTGACGCTGGCTGCGGTAGTGGGCCTGGCGAGTGCCCACACAGGCAAGCCGGCGACCATCTCGGCGAGTGTCTCCGGCTCGAGCGTGACCGTCCAGGGCACCTGGACATGGAGCAGCCAGGCCACCGCCACGGCCCAGTACAAGGTCGGCTACGCGATCGATTGGGGCGACGTGACCAACGGTGGCAACGCCGTCGGCACGTTCCACATCGGCGACGGCACGGCCGCCACCAACGTGGTCATGACCAACGTCTCGCCCAGCAGCGGCAGCAGCGGCAGCTTTGGCCCGACCGGCCACACCTACGCGGCGCCGGGCACCTACACGATCTGCGTGCTCATCTACGACGTCGGCCCGGTTCTCGCCACGTCGCAGCCCACTTCCGGCCAGTTCAGCCTGGTGGCCGGTGGCGTCGGCCACAACCCGGACAACTCGGTCCAGGAGAACCTCACACCCGGAACGCAGTGCGCCACGGTCCAGGTCGCGGCCGCCACGGCAACGGCTACGGCCACGCCCACGGCCACGCCCACGCCGACTTCGACCGTCGCCGGCGCGTCGGGCACCCCCGCACCGACCGCGTTCGAAACCTTCCTGGGAGAAACCGCGGTCCCGAGCATCGCTCCGACGCTGCCGCCGACCGCCACCGGCTCGGGTTCCGGATCGTCGGGCGGCTCGGGCTCGATCCCGCTGATCCTTCTCGCCTTCTCGATGATCCTGGGCGTCGTGGCTCTGCGTCCGATCGCGCAGGCTCGCCGCTAACCCGTCCGTAACTCCAGACAGCCGGAAGCGGCGCTCCGGAGGGAGAGGAGCGCCGCTTCAGCCTGGGGACCGCCGGAAGTGCCGATCGCCGATACGGGATGCGAGCCGCGCGTCGCGTCAGGCTTCGACGAGCGGGACGTCTACCAGGTGTTCGGCCACGAACCAGACCTGCAACTCGTGACGCCGCAGGACGTCGCTCATCAGCAGATCGTTGGTGCCCCAGTCGCCGTTCCGCTCGGTGATCGCGATCGCCTCGCGTACGGCCTCGATGATCGTTCGATGCGCCTCCAGGAGCCGGCCGAGCATCACCGGCACCTCTTCGGCGCCGTTGGGCGGCCGCTCGATTCGGGTCAATTCGGCGGCGTGCCTCGGATCTCCGACCGCTATGCCGCCGAGACTCTGCACGCGCTCGGCGAGGAGATCGATGAGCTCGAGCTGCTCGCCGGCGTGCTTGTCGAATAGCAGATGCAGCTGGTAGAAGGTGGGGCCCGCAACCAGCCAGTGGAACTTCTTGTACAGCGCATAGAGGATCGTGCTGTCGGCGAGGATCCGATTGAGGGTCTGAGCGCTCTGCATGCGCGCTTCACTGGACAGCGCGATGGGCAGCTGGCGCAACGAGCCGAACGGTTGGATCTCGACGCCACGCTGGCCGAGCCTGGGCTCCGGCGAGATGACGCGCCCGGGACCCACGGCTGTCCCGGGTCCCGAGTTCGAACGCGTGCGGACGGCCATCGAAGTCTCCTTTTCCAGTGGACGAACTTGCCGCGGTCGGCTAGATGTCCGTGCCGCCACGAGGACCGAGCAGTCTGAAGAGGAAGACGATGACCGCCAGGACCAGGAGTACGTGAATCAGGCCGCCCCCGATCGAGGCGACGAAACCGAGCAGCCACAACACGAGCAATAGCACGACGAGCGCATAAAGCATTTCCTGCTCCCATCTGAGAACTTGTCTGGCGACCCTCGGCGTGTCGAGAAGCCGAGGCTCCCTCCAGGTTCAGCTTGAGGACGACCTCTACCGGCCGTCCTCGCCGAGGATTCGATCCGCCTTCTGATCCACCCGGCGCTTCTCGCCGGGCGTGAGGTTGCCCTTCTCTTCCTGCTGCTCGGCCCGCGCCCTGGCGTTTCGAGCGTGCGATTCGTCCGGCATCGGGTACTTGCGCTTCTCGGGCAGGCCGAATTGGCTGCTCGAGAGCGACTCCCGCTTCCTGGTGCTCAACCTGGCCATGGGTTTCTACCTTTCCCGAGGAGGCGACGCGATCGGCCGCGCGCCCTCGCCGTTGGGTCATCCTTTCCAGCCATCGACGACCGCGCCGCCTGGCGGCCTGGCCTCGATCGGCTGGGTTCCAGCCTGGGGCAGGCGGCGATGCAGCACCGGGAAGGTTTCCCGGTCGCTGTTGCAGAACCGTTGCGCGTTGAGGGGCCGGGGCGCCGCGACCCGGGGTGAGTCCACCGTACGCGGCGTCTTTCCGGGCGCGACGATTGCCGGCGGAGCCGATTCCGTGCGGGAGGTGCCTTCCGGGCGGTCGAAGCGCGCCGGCGACGCCCCAGGCGTATCGATGTACGCGCTCGGCGGCTCCGCTCGGAATGATTACCAATGCCTCTGCTTAGCATTGGGCATCGAGCACCCGCAACCGTTGGGCCGGCGCGACCTCGCCCGATGAAGACGGCCCCAAGAACGCGGAGGAGGGCACCTGTGCCGATCTCATTGCCAGCCCTGGTCCGCCGTTCGGCGACGCACGAGCTCCCTCCGAAGGAGTCGAGGATCGTCCGGGCGACAGACCTGGGCGGCGTCCAGGTGCTCAAGCACGAAGACCTGTATTTGCTCTCGGACGCGTTCGGCGATATCCGGCCGGATTCGCGCGGGCTCGGACTCTATGCCGGCGATACGCGGATCGTGTCGTGCCTGGCTCTCAAGGTGAACGGCGCCAGGCCCGTGCTGCTCCGCACCGGCAGCGCGGGCAACTACCGCGGCACCGTCCAGATGACCAACGCCGATCTTGCCGGCGGCGGCCAGCAGGACCGCAAGCGCGACCCGGCGGCCGTGGGGCTGGCGCGCCGATCGCTGGGCATCAGCCGCGAGCGGGTCATCTCCGAGGTGCTCTACGAGAAGGTCACCGTCTCCAACTTCACCCAGCGGCCCGAGCACTCGGTCATAGAGCTGGCCATCGACGTGGACGACGCGGACATCTTCGAAGTCCGGGGCCGCCACCGGCAGGTGCGGGGCCACCAGATGCCCATCCTCATACGTGACGACGGCCGCGTCACCTTCCGGTACCGGGGCCTGGACCTCCGCACCCGCTGCACCTACTTCGCCGCCTCCAGGCCGAGCGCGATCGAAGCGGCCCCCGAGCGCCACGACGGCGCCGTCCTCCTCCGCTGGGAGCAGGACGTGGCCCCCGGCGGGGAGTTCAGCGTCGAGTGGCGAGTCTGGACGGCGTTGTCGGCCGAGGGCAAGGCCGAGGGCAACGGAGCCCAGCCCGAATCCGTCAACGGCCACGGGCGCCGCCGCGCGGCCGGGGCGCTGCCGGACTTTCCGGACAGCCCGGCCGGGGACGGCGCGGGCGGCCTGGCAGCCTACCGGCAATGGGCCGACGAATCCGCCACCGTCTCGTCGGACAACGACCTCTTCGATCTCGTGGTCAGCCGGAGCCTCGCCGATCTGCGGCTCCTGACCACCAGCGGTCCCGACCCCGGAGAGCGCTATGTAGCGGCCGGGATTCCCTGGTACACGACGCTGTTCGGTCGCGACGCGTTGATAACCGGCCTCGAGACCCTGGCCTTCCGGCCCGCCATCGCCATCGAGGCGCTCGAGGTCCTCGCTCAGCGCCAGGCCACCGAGGTAGACGAGTGGCGCGACGCCCAGCCGGGCAAGATCCTCCACGAGCTGCGGACGGGCGAGATGGCCCGCACCGGCGAGCTACCGTACACGCCCTACTACGGCAGCGTGGACGCGACGCCGCTGTGGCTGATCCTCCTCGGCAGCGTCTACGACTGGACTGGCCGGCGTGACCTCGTGGATCGGCTGTGGCCCAACGCCCTGGCGGCCCTGCGCTGGATCGACGAGTACGGCGCCCGAGCGGGCGAGTTCGTCACGTACGAGCGCTGCTCCTCTCAAGGCCTGGTGAACCAGGGTTGGAAGGATTCGGGCGATTCGATACAGGACCGGTCGGGCAGTCTCCTCGAGGCGCCGATCGCCCTCGCCGAGGTCCAGGGCTATGTCTTCGACGCGAAGAATCGGATGGCCAGGCTGGCCGCGATGCGCGGCGACACGGCCCTGGCGAGCCGGCTGGAAAGCGACGCCCGCAAGCTTCGGACGGAGTTCGAGAGGGCGTTCTGGCTGGCCGACCGACGCTACTACGCGATGGCCCTCGGGCGCGGCGGCCAGGTGGGCGACGCCATCGCTTCGAACCCCGGCCACTGCCTGTGGTCCGGTATTGTCTCGCCGGAACGAGCCAGGGAAGTGGCGGGGCGCCTGGCCACGCCCGAGATGGATTCGGGCTGGGGCATCCGGACGTTTGCCTCCGGCCAGCCCGGCTACAACCCCATCGGCTACCACACCGGAACCGTCTGGCCGCACGACAACGCCCTGATCATCGAGGGGCTCAAGCGCTACGGGTTCCACGACGCCGCCAACTCCCTAATCGGCAAGATATTCGAGGCGGCCCAGCGCTTCGACGACTACCGATTGCCCGAGCTGTTTTGCGGTTTCAACCGAACTCCCGTCGATCCGCCCGTGCCCTATCCGGTGGCCTGCTCGCCGCAGGCCTGGTCCGCGGGCGCGTCGCTCTCCTTCCTCCAGTCGATGCTTGGACTGCACGCCGACGCGGAACGCCACGAGCTCGAGCTGCGCCAGCCCCACCTTCCCACCTGGCTCAACCGGGTGACGATCAGCAACCTCCGAGTCGGCGAGGCTTCCGTGGATCTGCTCTTCCACAACTGGCGGGGCACGACGAGCGCGGAGGTGCTCAAGAAGCGGGGCGACCTGGCGATCACTATCCGCGTCTGACGCCTCGACGCCGCTTCGCGCCCCGCCGCTTCGGACTGGGTCGCTTCGGACGGGTGGCCCCGGACTAGGTCGCTTCGGAGCCCGCGGCCGCCGGCTCGGGGACGCCGGCCTCGTGGCGATCGAGCATCGCCATGTAGATCCGTTCGTAGGCGTCCGCCATCTTCCTGGCCGAGAAGCGGCTGACGACCGATTCGTGGATGGCTCCCCGGTCCAGGCCGTCCACCTGGGCGACCCTGAAAGCCATTGCCACGGCGTCCTCGCCGAAGAAGCCGTCCACGCCCTCGCGGACGATCTCGGGCAGAGCACCGACGCGCCGCGCGATCACGGGCGTGCCGCAGGCCAGCGACTCGATGGCCACCAGCCCGAAGGGTTCGGGCCAGGAGCCCGGCATCAGCGTGGCGTAGCTCTCCGAGAAGAGCCTGTCGCGCTCCGGCCCGGGCAGCTCGCCCAGGAACTCGACGTCCGAGGCGCGCTCGAGGGCCGGCTTGAAGACCTCGTCGAAATAGGCAATCTCGTCCGGCGTGACGCCCTTCTTGGCCGCGATCCGGAGCGGCCGGCCCGTCCGCCGGGCGATCTCGATTGCGTCCACGGGTCCCTTCTCGGGCGCCAGACGGCCAACGAAACACAGGGCGTCGGTGCGCCTGGTCTCGAACGGCGAGGCGGTCAGATTCAGGCCGTTGTGGACCACGCCCTCCCAGGGCAGATCCTCGTGAGCGGCCATCTGGGCCGAGCTTATGGCCACGAGACCTCGAGGAACGTACGAAAGGACCTGCGACGCCCATGGGTAGTCGAGCCGGCCGTGAAAGGTCAGGACCACGGGTACGTTCGTGAGCGTCGCCAGAAGGGGGCCGTACCACTCCAGGTGAGCGTGGATGATGTCGAAGCAATCGGCGCGGCGAACGGTTTCGAGGATCGTGGCGACGGTGTAGGCGTGCTCCGATTCCATCTGGCCGGACGGCCGGAGGGCCCGGGGCGCGATCGGGACCAGCTCGCAGCCGACAGACGAATCGCCGCTCGCGAACAGCGTGACCTTGTGCCCGCGGGCGGTCAGCTCGGTTGCCAGCTCGGCGATGACCCGCTCGGTGCCGCCGTATCCGGAAGGTGGAACCGGCTCAGCGGGAGGTGCGACCAGGGCAATTCGAAGCGTGGGGCTCGACAGCGCGGTGAGCCCCGATCTGGGGCCGGGACTCGGGTTCACTTGCGGTTCATTGCCTGGAGCGCCTCCCGTCGGGCGACTGGGCGGACGTGCTCAGCGGAGAGCGTGACCGGGCCGGCGCGTGGCGATCGTTCCCGCCGCGAGCACACCCGGGGCGATGGCGGCCAGAACGACCAGGCGTGGCGCGCCGGCCACGTACAGCCCGGCGGCCAGGCTGATCGAGCCCACCGCGAGCTCCTTGAGGGTGGGCTCCGGCATCGCCTCGAGAGTTCGTCTCGTCTCGAAGGCTCCCGCACGAGCGTGGTCGACGATCTCGGGAATGTGCTCGGCCAGCTCGTCGGCCTGAGCTCGAGCCACCGGGAGCAGCGACATCACGCCGTGAACGCCGTCGTCGGCCGATCCGCGCGCCCTGCGGGTGACGGATCGGGCTCCGCGGGCCACGCTGCCGGCGCTCTTCCGGGCGGCACCTGCCGCGCCGGAAGTTCGACTGCGAAGACCGTTCATGTTCATCTGGATCCTCCAGCTCATCGCTTCTGCCTCTCACCTCGGTCGTCCCGCGGTTGGGTCGGGCACTCCGGGCGCCCCCGGGCCGGCGCGTCCCCAGCGTGGCCGAGCGGGAATGCAGCCACGCAAACAACCACGACCTCGCGTTGCAGCGGCATTGCGCTTCTTCGGACTGGCGTAAGGGGCGGCGGTTGTGAGGGCGCGCCGACGCGCGGCCGTGGAGTGGGACGTATGGTGGCGCCACCCGCGCGGGAGGCGCGGGAATGAGTGAGGGCGTTCCGGAGGCCGAGCGCGCGAGCTGGTTCAGGCGCTTCGGGCGGCTGGCTGCCGCCGGGCTTCTCGGCCGAGATGCGTCGCTGGCCGGCGCTACTCGAAGTTGGCGGCGTCCTCGCCCAGAAGGATCTTGTGGAGCTCGCCCTCGCACTCGGTGCGGCCGATGCCGATGATCTTGTCGCCCTCGCGAAGCTCCGTGTCGGAACGGACCGAGAGGGCTCGCTCCTCGCGAATGATGGCGAAGATCGAGCAGCCGTCCGGCAGCTCCAGGGCACCGGCCAGCTGACCCGTTGCCGGCGAGCCGGCTCGCAGCTGGGCTTCGATGAGCTCGAGCTCACCTCCGCCGAGGACCGCGAGGTGGAGGAGCTCGTGGACGGGGATGTCCGCCTCGATCGAGCCCAGGATCATGCGCGTCGGCGAGACGATCTCGTCCACGCCGAGGTGCTTGAAGAGGCTCTCGTTCTTCGGGTTGTTGACCCGGGCGATCGTCCGCGGCACGTCGAAGTGGTGCTTGGCCATCTGGCAGATGACGAGGTTGTCCTCGTCGTCGCCGGTGACGGCGGCCACGATGTCGGCGCGATTAGCGCCCGCCTGCCCCAGGTACTTGCCCTCGCAGCCGTCGTGCGCGATGACGATGGAGCCGATCTCTTCGGTGATCTGCGAGGCGCGCAGCCGGTCGCGCTCCATGAGCGCCACCTCATGCCCGGAGCCGATGAGTTCTCGGGCGAGGAAGTAACCGACTTTGCCGCCGCCTACGACGATGACGAACACGTCGACCTCCTACCCGACTAGCCGCGCCAGCGCCGGAACCCGAGCCGCTGGGCTCGGACGGCGTCGGCTTCCGTGGGGACGACCCGCCGGTCGGGCTGCTCGACCGGAGCACTCCGCGGAGGGGCTGGGGCCTGGGCCTGGGCTGCCTGAGGCTCGGCTTCGGGGCCGGCGCCGGCACCGGCGGCCGGTTGCCGGTGGTGATGAGGGTGGGGGTTCTCCGGGACGTCGATTCCGGGCCCGGTCTGCATGGGCAGATGCAGGTGGCCCGCGACCGCGTCGACCATGAGATTGGTCCGGCACAGCGTCGGGATGCCCAGCTCCGAGTAGGCCGCCGCTCGCACGGGGTCGTTGATCTTGGCGATGACCTGGGCGATGGCGAAGCTCTCCATGGCTACCTGGGCGGCCATGATGTTGCGGTTGTCGCCTTCCGTCAGCGACAGGAAGATGTCGGCGCCGTCGGCTCCATTCTGCCGGAGGACTTCTTCGTCGGTCCCGTCGCCCCGAACCGCCGCCCCTTTGAACGTCTCGGGCAGGCGGTCGAAGGCGGACGTCTTCACGTCGAAGATGATCACCTCGTGCCCAGACGCGTCGAGGTTCTCGGCCAGCGTCGACCCGACGCGACCGCAACCCACGATCACGATCTTCATTGCGGCTCCTCGCCCATGGGCTCTCGCACCACCCACACAGCGCAGGGTGCGTTCTTGAGTGCGTAGGGAACGGCTCGCCCGATGGCGAAGTCGCCCCCGAATCGGGTTCTATAGGGTAGTCCGAGGATCAGCAGGTCCGCGTTTCGGGCCGCCGCCTCGTCCACTATGGCCGCCCCCACGTCGCGGGCCTGAACCAGGACCGACTCCATCCGGCCGTGGGCCGCCTCGACGAGACCCTCGGCCGCGTCGAGGACTCGCTGGGCTTCCTCGGATCGCTCGGCGACGTCGGCGTCGAGCGGCTGGGTCCAATCCAGCTCCACCACGTGCACGCCCACGATTTCGCAATGGGATTGGCGCGACACCTCGAGAGCGAGGCGGACGATCGTGTTGTCGATGGAACCGCCGCTGAGCGCGATCACCGCGCGGCGGAAAACGGGCGCATTCGCCTCGCGCACCGGACCTCCGTACTCGTCACAGCGACTCGCCCCGTGCGATCGCGTACGGGCCGAAACGATACCACCGCCCGATTGCGAGGAACGGGCCGAAGGTCAGCAGACGCCCGAGATTGCGGTAGCGCGCTTGCCGGACATTGGGCCTGCGGAGCCGGCATTGGGGGCCGGCCGGCGGCCCTACTCGATCTCCCCCAGGAGCGTTCGGGTCCGGTCTCGAATGGCCCCGCGATGGGGTTCCCAGGCCAGCCACACGGAACCGGTCCATCGGCGGACCGCCGCCGGAAGCTCGTTCGCCGGCACGGCAAGGACGTCGAACACCGTGAGGTCGCCGAGCTGCGCGGGCGGCTCGAGCCAGGTGAAGCGGGCGTCCGACGCCGCCAGCCGCGCCTTCGCCCGGGCCGACGCGAGTCCGTCGAAGCCGTGCTCGAGGCTCAGGCACAGCCCGACCAGATGAACCCACACCGACTGGCTCGACTGCCGGCCCGGGACGCCCGGATGCTGGGCCATGTACGTATCGACCGAGAGCATGCGCGCTTCGCCCAGCGAAGCGTCGCCGAGCAGGCGGCCAAGCAGGTCCGCGTACGCCGCAAAGCAGCCGGCGGCCGCGCCGACGTACAGGTTCCGGCTCCGCAGCTCCGCAATGTCGGGGACCATTGCCCCGCAGCCGGGACATCGAACCTCGGGCGGCATCGGCTCTCGGCTCGGCTGGTTCTCTCGGCTCGCTACGGGGTCGTGCGCCGCTGAGCCGGCCGGATCTCGGGCGGAGTCGCGTCGACCGCGGCGGTTCCGTCGGCCGCGAGCAGGGTGCCGGCAGGCTGTATTTCCTCGGCCGGCAGCTTCGCCTTCGAGTCGTCGCGCCGGTAGGGGATGTTGATCACGACCGTGTGCGGCCGGCCGAGCAAGGTCGCCCGGAGCTGTTTGGCGGCCTGGTTGTAGAGCATCCGCTCCCACCAGCTGTGGGCGACGTATTCCGGGATCAGGACGAAGGTCATCGGCGCTTCGGTGTCGTTGCCGTGGGATCGATCCAGGACGTCCAGGTAAGCGACCAGCGGCGCGATGACCGCCCGATACGGCGACTCGACGAGGACGAGCGGGACGTCCGGCACGGCCTGCGCCCACCTCTCGCGGACCTCCTCGCCCTTGGCCTTGTCGTCCGAGATGTAGACCGCGCGGATGTCCGTGGTGATGGACCGAGCCACGTTGAGGGCCTGGACGACGGCGCGGTTCACTCCCGGGATCGGGATGATCACCCGGTTGTGTCGGTGGGGCTGCGGGATCGCCGCGCCGGGCCGCATTTCGAGCTGGCGGGCCGACGAGGCGTACTGCCGGGATACGAACATCATCATCGAGATGAGTATCGGGATGAAGATCAGCACGAGGTAGGCGCCGTCGACGAACTTCTCCGAGGCGACCACGAAGAAGACCACTCCGGTCAGGCATGCGCCGAAGCCGTTGACCGCGCTCCGCCACAGCCAGCCCTGGCTCCGCTCGCGGCGCCAGTGCTTGACCATGCCGACCTGCGAAAGCGTGAAGCAGATGAATACGCCCACGGAGTAGAGCGGGATCAGGGCGTGCGTGTCGGCGTCGAAGGCGGCGAGCATCGCGATCGCCACGCCCGCCAGAACGACGATGCCCCACGAGAAGGCCAGTCGATCGCCGCGGAAGCCGAACTGACGCGGCATGTAGCCGTCCTGGGCGAGGATCGCGGCCAGACGCGGGAAGGCGTTGAAGCTCGTGTTGCAGGCCAGGAAGAGGATCATCGCGGCGCTGATCTGCAGCAGGATGAAGGCGAAGGAGTCGCCGAAGACGGCCCTGCCGACCTGGCCGAGGACGGTCGGGCCGCCGTCCGTGGCCTGGGCGCCGTATTGCATCGCCACGAACGTGAGGCCGATGAAGATCGTTCCGAGGAGCAGCGCCATGGCGATCAGCGTGTTCGCGGCGTTCTTCGACTCGGGCGGCTTGAAGGCGGGCACGCCGTTGGCGATCGCCTCGACGCCGGTGAGGGCAACGGAGCCGCCGGCGAAGGCCTTGAGCAGCAGCGTGAACGCGATCACTTCCGTTCCCGATTTGAAGGCGTTGTCCGCCGGGGTGATCACGATCTTGTCCACGTTGCCCGTTACGACGTGGGCGATGCCGACCGCGATCGCGGCCAGAGCCATGCCGATGAACAGGTACGTAGGAACGGCGAAGATGTTGCCGGACTCGCGGACGCCTCGGAGGTTGGCCGCAGTCACCAGGATGATGGTCAGGGCGCCGAGCTCGATCCTGTACTGCCAGATGACCGGCCAGGCCGAGCCGAGGTTGGCCAGGGCCGAAGCCGTCGACACGGCGACGGTCATGACGTAGTCGACCATTAGCGCGGCCGCGGCCACCAGGCCGAAATTAGGCCCGAGGTTCTCGCGGGCGACCACGTAGGCGCCGCCGCCGGACGGGTAGGCGCGGCAGACCTGCCGGTAGCTGAACGCCACGATCGTCAGCATCAGGGCGATGGCGGCGGCGACCCAGATCGAGAACGAGAAGGCGACGACCCCGGCGAGGATGAGGACCTTCAGGATCTCGTCGGTCGCGTAGGCCGATGACGAGATCGCGTCCGAGCTGAAGATCGGGAGCGCCAGCTTCTTGGAGAGCCGCTCCTCGGTTTCCTGGGCGCTGGTGAGAGGCTGGCCGAAGAGCGCGGTCCTGACGCGGGCGATCCGCTTGCCCACGGCGGTTCGCGGTGCGCTCGCGGCGGCCTTGGCGACCATGACGCCCGGGCCCGCGTATCGGAAGTACGCGGAGTGGGGTCTGTCCACCACGACGCGCCGATCGCCCAGCTTGCGACCCTGGAGCGGGGGACGAGGCGCGGTCATCTTGTCGGAGAGCCCTCTAGTTCGTTCGGTTGTGAGCGGGGCGTGCGGTGCTGCATTTTGGAGAGAGGAGCCACCCCCGCCGGCGGGCCGCCGTGTCTCGGGACGAGTGGGCGGCCAGAACCGGGACCGAAAACCCACGGTAGGCTAGCACGACCGGAGCTCGGGCAGGCGCGACTATCGGCCCCTTCCGCTCGTGTCGCCGGCCGGTTTCGATCGATCCGAATGGATGACCGGCGATCCCTCTGGCGCCCATCATGGGTCCCCCGCTCACTGGCCGAAGCTGAGCCGCCTGGAAAGCCGTGGCGGAAGACCGGCCTCGAGCATGGCCGCCTGGGTCGTTTCGATGTCGTACGCGACTCGCCGCCAGGTGAATCGCAGAGCGGCGGTGTCCACGATCGCGTAGCTGGCAGCCGGATCGCCGTCCCTGGGCTGGCCGACGCTGCCAGGGTTGAGAATGGCCCGCCGGTCGTCCAGCTGGAGGGTCGCGTCCGGCTCGGGAACGATCTGCCGCATCCGCCGCGGGTCATGCCGGAATGCGAGCGGGACGTGGGTATGGCCGACGAGGCAGTAGGGGGTGGCGAACGCGGCCAGGTTCTCGGCCGCCACGTCGGGAGAGAAGACGTACTCCCAGATTGGATCGCGAGGGCTCCCGTGCGCGAGCGTGAACGGCAATTCCGGCGGCGTGAGTGTCTCGGGCAGTCCCTCGAGGAACCGCCGGGTGCGCGGCGTGATGCGCCGCCGGGTCCACTCGGCGGCCGCCCGGGCATCCGGGTTGAACCAGGCCAGCACGTCGCCGCCGCAGACGGCTTCGTCGTGGTTGCCCCTGACCCCGATCGCCCCTATCTCGGCGAGCCGCTCCGCCACACCGTCAGGCTCCGGCCCGTACCCGACGACGTCGCCCAGATGCCATACCGCGTCCACCGACCCGAGCGAGCCCAGGACCGCCTCCAGGGCCGCGAGGTTGGCATGGATGTCGGAGAGAACCGCGACGATCACGGGACCGTGCCCCCGAGCGGGCGCCGCCTCCTCGCGGCCGGGTCGCGGGGATACTCCCGCGGGGTGGGGCCGGTCTTCTCGACGACCGCCAGAACGTGGTCCTCCAGTCCGGGCACGTGGACCTCTTCCACGCTCGCGACCCGGCCGCCCAGCTGCCGCAGCGCCCGCTCGGCCCTCTGCAGCTCCTCGTCCCAGGGTTGCCGTTTCCAGGCCACGAGCAGCCCTCCGGGCCGCAGCAGCGGAAACGCCAGCTCCACCAGCTCCGCGGCGTCCGTGACGGCCCGCGCCACCACCACCTGCCAGAGCTCCCGGTGGCGCGGGTCCGCCGCCAGAGTCTCCGCCCGTACCGCGGCCACGGCGACGCGATCGCCAAGCCCCGTTGCCGCGATCGCCGTCTCGAGGAACCGGGCCTTCTTGCCGATCGACTCGACGAGGAGTGCGCGGCGCGCCGGCAGGGCGGCCGCCAGCGGCAATCCCGGAAAACCTGCCCCGCTGCCGATGTCCAGGAACTCATCCACGCCGGCGCGCCGCAGGAGGGGCACGGCCGCGAGGCTGTCGAGGACGTGCTCGCGAGCGATGTCGGCCGGCTCGCGGATTGCGGTCAGGTTGATGGCCGCGTTCCAGGCGAGAAGCAGCCGGACGTGATCCGCGATCAAAGCCAGGGCGGCCGCGTCGGCGGTGAGGTCTGCCGCCGGGATGGCCTGGAGGCCCCGCTCGATCACCTCGTGATAGCCGGCCGGCAGCGGCTCCAGGCCGTTAACGCACGTCGGGAGCGGCTCGCGATCGGGAGGTCGGATCCCAAGTGGATCCTCGACCCTTACCGTCGCACCGCTCCCGGCGCTATCTCTTCTCGCACCCGGCGTCCCCCGGTCTTCCCGCGATGGTCCCGTTCTCGGCCGGGTCTCCCCATGCCCATCGCCAACGCGGTTACCCTTCCGGCCCGGCCGTTCCAGGGACGAAGGTCGAAACCTGCGCCTCCGGCACGCCCGCGCCGCGGTCGCAACAGCAGTGCGGATGACGGACAGTAGGCGCGAACCCTTACAGCGTCAACGCGCTTATCCACCAATTTCCGCCAGTCATCCACGAAAGTGGATAAATCCGTACCGCAGGCGCCGCAGGTGGAAATAGGACCCGCCGGGCCGCATCGGAGGCAGGCACGACTGCGCGGATGGCGGTCGCGCGCCTGGTGGCCCCGAGCCGCGGCAATTGCGGCAATTATCGAGGCCACTCGAGACGACGCGAGGGCTCCCACGCGTTCAGGCCCGCGATCTCACCGGCTTGCCCATCGAGCGGCGAACCACGTCCAGCACCTCTTCGATGTACTTGTCCGCGTCCCCTTGTTCGGCGGCAGTTCGGACGCAGCCCTGGACGTGGTCCTCCAGGATGAGCAGGGCCACGGAGTCCACGGCGGCGCGGAGTGCCGAGGTCTGCTGGAGAATGTCCACGCAGTACTCGCGCCGCTCGATCATCCGCTCGATGCCCCGGACCTGGCCCTCGATGCGGCGGAGGCGCCTGATCAGCGTTGCCTGGTCCCGAGAGTACGCGTGCCGGAAGGTCGACTCTCCCTGCAGCCCGGCTGCGCCCGGCGTCGCGTCGCCCGTGATCGCGCCCATCGGATCGGTCGCGGCCGGCAAAATCGGCGTCAAAGGAGTCGCGGCTGTTCCGGCGCCACCGGTGCCTTTGGTGTCCGCACTCTGGTTCGGGGTCGCCCGCCAGGCGGCCGCTTCCTTCCCGTTCTCAGCCATTGCGCTCCATCGCCGGTTCGGCTCGGCGGCAGCTCGCCGGCCTTTCGGTGTCCAGCCCGAAATGATACCCCCAGGGAGTATCCGAGACAACGTTGCGCGTCGTCCACGCCCGCCATGTCGCCGTCGCCGCGGCCGGCCCCCGGACCACCGTCTTCGCCCTCGTCGGGCCCCGAACGGATAGACTTGCGAGGTGATTCCGGCCGAGCGGCGCATCCCGAGCAAGGCTGCATGACGGACCAGGCTCCGACCCAGGGTCCGCGGTCGGACCATGCCTTCGCGCACGCCAGCGAGGCCGAGTTCGCCCGGATCCTGGACTTCTACCAGGTCTCCTGGGAGTACGAGCCCCACGTCTTCCCGATCCTCTGGGATCTGGACGGCAACGTCCTCGAGAGCTTCGCGCCGGATTTCTACCTGCCGGACCTGGACACCTTCGTGGAGCTGACCACGCTCCAGCAGCGCCTCGTCCGCAAGAAGAACCGCAAGGTGAGGCGCCTTCGGGAGCTCTATCCGGGACTCAGGATCAAGCTCTTCTACGCCCGGGACTTCCGGGCCCTGATGCTCAAGTACGGCCGTTCCGCTCTGGTCACGGAGTTGAGCGGAACGCTCGGCCAGGTCGGAATCCCGACCGGCGGCCGGCTGTCGGACGCCGACCCGGACGCCGACGCCCATCAGCATGTCGATGCCGATTCCCCGGCACGCCGGGCTGGCGAATCGGCCCCCGGATCGCCAGACTCTGACCTGGCGTCGTCAGATCTCCTCGACACCGAGCCAGGACCATCCGAGCGCCGTTCCAGGGCCGCACGCCGTCGGGGGCGAAGGGCGGAGGCCCGAGCGGCATCACAGCCATCCGTCAGTTCATCTGAGAGGTAGCAATGAGAGTCTCCCCGGACCTCATGTCCGACGTGGCCGAGGTCCTTCTGTCCGAGGAACAGATCGCGGCCAAGGTTGCCGAGATGGGCGCGCGCATCAGCGCCGACTACGAAGGCCGCGAGCTCACTCTCGTCAGCGTCCTCAAGGGATCTCTGCCGTTCATGGCGGACCTGATGCGGCGGATCACCCTGCCGCTTCGGATCGACCTCATGGAAGTGTCGAGCTACGGCGGTGCCACGACCGAGTCGTCCGGCCTGGTCCGGATCCTCAAGGACCTGAGCGCCCCGATCGAGGGTCGCGACGTCCTCCTCGTCGAGGACATCATCGACACCGGCCTGACCCTCAACTACCTGATGCGCTACCTCCGCGGCAAGAACCCTCACTCAATCAAGATCTGCACTCTCCTTGACAAGCCTGCCCGGCGGCTTGTGGAAATCCCGCTCGACTACGTGGGTTTCGAGATCCCGGACGCCTTCGTCGTGGGGTATGGTCTTGACTTCGGAGAGGTCTATCGAAACCTCCGCTTCGTGGGAGTCCTCCGCCCCGAGGCGTACGAGTCATAGGGGGCACCAATGCACCACACCCAACCGAGTCGCGGGCGCTGGATCCTGGCCATCGGCGCGATCGTCGTGGCGGGCTCCACCATCCTGCAGTGGTGGCAGATCGGCGGCGGCACGGGCGAGCTGAGCCAGCTCAGCGGCCAGGGAATCTCAGACCTCCCTGTTTTCGTGATGTTCCTCGTGGCGATCGCGAGCCTGCTGCTCGTCACGCTGCCCTTCGCCTCCGAGAAGCCGATCGCGATCGATCATCCGATCGTCTACCTCTCCCTGCTCGGCGCCGCCCTGGTCGGCTACATCTCCAAAGTCATAACCATGACCCAGGCGAATCTGCTGCCCTTCCCGCCGCAGCGGGGCCTCGGCTTCTGGCTCGCGGCGGTCGGGCTGGTCCTGTTCGCCCGCGGCGTCTTCGAGATGCACGAGGAGCGGCAGCGCCGCCTCTACTGACCGGGTTTCGCGCTCGTCCCGGTAGAGGCCGCGTCGCGCCCGCAATGCCTCCGAATGACCGGCCCGGTTGGCGGATCCTGTCTCAGCTCTCGGACACGTCGGCGACGGCTACATGACAGGCGGCCCTGTGGCCAGGCGCGAGAGAGCGCAACGAGGGAGTCGTCTTCCCGCACTCCTCGATCGCGATCGGGCAGCGCCAGCGGAAGCGGCAGCCATCGCTCGGGTTGATCACCCGCGGCGGCTCCCCTGCGATCGCGGAAGTGGGAACCGATATCTCTTCGCGCGGATCGGGTGCGGCCGAGAGGAGCAGCTGGGTGTAGGGATGGCGTGGGCTCGCCAGGACGTCCTCGGCCGGGCCGGTCTCGACGAGATGGCCTGCGTACATCACCACGATGCGGTCGGCGACGTACCGAGCGCTCGCGATGTCGTGGGTGATGTACAGGATGGACACATCCTCTTGCTCACGCAGCTCGACCATCAGGTTCAGGAGTCCCGCTCTGATCGAGACGTCCAGCATTGACACCGGTTCGTCCGCCAGTATCAGCTTCGGCCGGACCGCGAGAGCCTGAGCGAAGCCGACGCGCTGACGCTGCCCGCCGCTCATCTCGTACGGGAACTTGCGCAGCGTCTCCCTTGCCGGGCTCAAGCCGACCACACCGAACACGCGCTCCGCTTCATCCCTGCGCTCGGCGGCCCCGAGCTCGGGTCTGTGCAGAATGAGACCGCGCATGACTCCGTGGGATACACGGAAGACGGGGTTGATGGAGCCATAGGGGTCCTGGAAGACCATCGGCACCTCCCCTCGATACCACAGCAGATCCTTGCGGGAGTGGAGGCTGTGGACCGAGCGGCCCCGATAGAAGATCTGGCCGCGGGTCGGCTCGTAAGCCATTGCGAGGAGCCGTGCAAGGGTGCTCTTGCCGCTGCCACTCTCGCCCACGACGGCCACGATCTCGCGTTCGCCGATCGTCAGGTTGACGTCGTCGACGGCATGGAGCGTTTTCCCCGAGAAGATGCCGCCGAGATGGAAGTGCCTGGTCAAGCTCACCGTCCGGAGGAGCGGCTCGGGCGGCAGGCCGGCCTCGCGAGCCGTTGCCGGGCCAGCAGTCGGTTCGATGGTCTCGTTCGCCGCCGGAGTTGCCTCGAGGCGGGTCATTCCGCGGCCCCAGTCCCGACTTCGGCCGGCTCATGCAAGAAGCAACGAACCCGCGATCCGTCCACCGTATACAAGTCCGGCTGCCGCAGGAGGCATTCGGCCATGGCCTTTGGGCAGCGCGGCTGGAAGCGGCAGCCGACGGGCGGACGGGCCAGGTCCGGTGGGCTGCCCGGGATACCGGTCAGAGGGCGACGCGGCCCGCGGATCGACGGGAAGGCGTCCAGCAGGCCGACGCTGTAGGGGTGCAGCGGCTTCTCGAAGAGGCTTCTGGTCGCTGCTACCTCAGCCACCTGGCCCGCGTACATGACCGCCAGGCGCTCGGAGTAGTGGCTGACGAGGGACATGTCGTGCGTAACGAAGATGACCGCGAATCCGAAACGCTGCTGTAGCTCTTTGATCTGGCTCATCAGCGATCGCTGCGCCACAACGTCCAACGCGGAAGTCGGCTCATCCATGATCACGAGGTCGGGGGTGAAAAGGAGCGCCATGGCGATCATCGCCCGCTGACGCATCCCGCCACTGAGCTGGTGCGGATAGCTCCGCAGGTGGACCGGATCTACGCCGACCAGCTTGAGCACCTCGGCCGAGCGATCGCCCATTTCCGCGGTGGTCATCTCGGAGTGGGCGCGCATGGCATCGGTGAACTGGGCTTCGATGCTTTTCATGGGGTTCAGTGCGTTCATCGCGCTCTGCATCACGACGGAGTAGTCACGCCAGCGCACATGACGTAGCTCGCCCTCGGTCAGCCGGACCATGTCCCGACCCTTGAATACGACGCTTCCGGCTGTGATCTCGGCGGGCGGGGACAGCAGCTTGGCGATGGCAAAGAGCAGCGTCGACTTGCCGCAGCCCGACTCGCCCACGATCGCCAGGAACTCGCCCGCCTCAACGGAGAGGTCGACGTGATCGACCGCCCGGACATTCCCCGCCTCGGTGAGGTAGTCGACGCAAAGGCCGCCAACCTCAAGCAGCGGACTTGTCACGCCGCCTCCTGACCGGCCGAAGAGCCGGGTTCGCGATCTCGTCGAAAGCGTAGTTGAGCAGGGCGAAGGCCGTGCCGAGGAGAGCCACGGCCGCTCCGGGCGCCAGCGCCCACCAGGCGTTGCCGCTCTCCAGGGCCCCGTTCTGTTGAGCGAAGTGGAGCATCGTCCCCCAGGTGATCTCGCCGCTGTTTCCCAGGCCGAGGAATTGGAGGCCCGCGGCGGTTGCCACCGTGTACACGGCCGATCCAAGGAAGCTGGCGACGACCAACGAGAGCATGTTCGGCAGGATCTCGACCAGGATGATGTACGGCCTGCGCTCGCCCCGGACCCGCGCCGCCTCGAGGAAGTCGCGAGTCCGTAGCGCCAGGCCCTGGGCCCGTAGCTGCCGCGCACCGAAGGCCCAACCCGTGACCACGAGCACCGCGATGATCGCGATCGTGCCGCTTCCGGAGAGGTACGTGGAGAGGACGATGAGCAGCGGGAGTGTCGGGATGATCAGGAAGATGTCCGTCACCAAGGACAGCCCGCTGTCCACGACTCCGCCGACGTAGGCCGCGGTCACGCCGACCAGCACCGAGATCAGCGTGCACAGCGCGCCGACGACGACCGTGATTATCAGCGTCAGTCGGGTTCCGTAGATCAGCTGGGTGAAGACGTCCTGGCCGACCTGCGTCGTGCCGAAGATGTGACTGGCCGACGGCCCGACCTGCTGATCGTATATCGCGGCCTGCGGATCGCCATGGGCGATGACTCCCGGAAACGCCGCCACGACCGTGACGAAAACGAGCAGGAGTAGCCCCAGGCTGGCTTTGTGGTTTCGAGCGACGGCCCGCCCCAGCCGCCCCGCGGCCTCGAGAAGGCCGTGTTCTTCCGCCACGGCAGGGCGGGGCTCGGGAGCGGCAAAAGCCGATGCCATCTCGTCGCCTCAGGCGTCGCGTGTGCGTGGGTCCAGCCACGCAGTCGCGAAGTCGGCCAGCAGCACGCAGACCAGGACGGCGAGGGTATAGAAGAGGAAAAGCGCCGCCTGGAGAGGCAGGTCGTGGTTCGTTGTTCCGGTGAAGAACAAGTAGCCAAGACCCGGGTACGAGAACGTGTACTCGACCAGGATCGAGCCGCCGAGGATGAAGCCGAGCTGCATGGCGAAGCCGGTCAGGTTGGGCAGGATGGCGTTCCGGGCGGAGTAGTCGAGCATGATTCGCCAGGACGACAGCCCTTTGGCTCGGGCCATCCGGACGTAGTCCTCCGACAGCGTGGTGACCATGTTGTTCCGCATCGTGTAGATCCACCCACCCGAGGTCGTAATCACCAGAGTCAGGCCGGGCAGGACCGCGTGGCCGAGCACGTCCAGAACGAATGGGATCGTCAGGGAAGGCGTCTCGCCGACGGAGTAGTTGGCCGACAAAGGGAACCAGCCAAGCGTCACGCCGAAGACATAGAGCAGCAGCAACGCGATGAAGAAGACCGGAAACGTGGTGAGGATGAACAGAAGCGGCGACAAGAGGCTGTCCAGCTTCCCGCCGCGCCGCCACGCGCTGACGATGCCGAGGAGCGTGCCGATGCCGAAGGCCAGGATCGTCGCCATGCCCACCAGGCCGAGCGTCCAGGGCAAACCCTTGAGGATCGTGGTCATGACGGGCACCCGAGCCGAGTCCAAGCCGAACTGGCCAGTGAGGCAGTTGCCCAGATACTGGATGTAACTGACCAGGATGTTCTGGTCGGTGCCAACGCCGAACTCCACCTCGAGGGCGTGAAGGGCCGCCGGATTGACGCCCTTGAAGTGGGAGAGGACCGCCGTCGCCTCGTTCCCGGGCATAAGCCGCGGGATGAGGAAGTTGATCGTCAGCGCGGCCCACAGCGTGACGAGGAAGAGGCCGAGTCTCCGGAGGACGAATCTCATCGCTTTCCTCGAGTTCCTCGCGCCTCTTCCTCGCGGCCGTACCGGCTACTTGGTTGGATAGAGGTGAGTGAGGACCACGCCATTGTCCGGCAGCGCCCAGACCGCCGGCAATGCGTATGGATCTTCAGGAGTCGGCCAACCCCCGATGTTCGTTGTGTCGTACTGATACCAGTCGACCCCCTCGGTCACGGGGATGACCGGGTAGTCGTTGGCCATGATGGTCTCGATCTGATGAATGATCGTCATCTGGTCGGCCGCGTTGGAAGACGCGTACCGGTTGAAGAGGTCGTCCGTTGTGGAGACGTTGTAGCGCGAGTAGTTGGTCGAGCCGATGTTGCTGCTCAGGAGCATCTGGCGCAGCTCGTAGTAGGGCAGCGGGCCGCCCGTTTCCTCCCCGTAGGCGAGCTCGAAGTTGCCGCCCTGGATGTCCGTGGTGTACGTGCCGCTGTCTTCGTCGATGATGTTCGAGATCTCGATGCCGGCCGCTTTGAGCTCCTGTTGGATGACCGTGATCGAGGAGTCCCAGTCGGTGTAGCCGCTGATGGTCTTGATCGTGAACGAGAGACGGTTCCCGGAGGCGTCCTTGTAGATGCCGTCTGAGCCCTTCGTGAACCCCGCCGCCTCGAGCGTCGAGGCTGCCTTGGCCGCGTCGAACGTCGTGGTGTCCAGGGACTTGTCATACCAGGCCTGGTATGTCGGCAGGACGATGCCGGTCTGGTTCGCGGCAGGCTGATAACCGGACTCGCCGCGCTGTGAGACTTCGGCCCGGTTGATCGCCATCGAGATCGCCTGGCGAACGGCCTTGTTGCCCAGCAGCTTGTTCTCGAGGTTGGGGAAGATCGAGACGTTCAGGACCGCCGGGAACCAGTAGTGGCGGTGAGACGGGTCCTTGGAGACGTAGAACGAGTCGATGTTGGGGATGTACTGAGCGCCCCACTGGGCCTGGCCTTGTGCCAGCTGCAGGTTGGCCGGGTCGTTGCTCAGGAATGCCGGGTAGTCCACCTCGGCGATCTTGGGTACCGGGTTCGACGCGGTGCTCTGCCAGTAGTTCGTGTTCCGCAGGTACTTGATGTTGTTGTCGCTGCAGTTCGACATGGTGTACGGGCCGGTCCCTATCGGGCTCGTGTCCCCGAACGACTCGAGCTTGGTCTGGTCTTCCTTCGACCAGAGGTGCTGCGGAACGATCGGGGTCTGGTCCGCGACGTAGTAGAAGTACGTCTGCGCCGGTCCCGAGAAGGTGAACACGACCTTGTCGGCGCCCTGGAGCGCGACGCTCTTGAGCGGACCGCCGTTGGCGTCCCAGAGGGCGTTGACGTCTATCGCCGCATCGCCCTTGAGCGCGTTGAAGGTATAGACGACGTCGTTGGCGGTGAAGTCGTGGCCGTCGCTCCACTTCGCCCCGCTCCGGATCGTGAACGTCAGGGCCGTGAAGTCGGAATTCCAGGACGAATCTGTGGCGAGCCAGGGCGTGATCTTATTGGACCCGTCGGCGTTGGTCTGGAGCGCGTTGACGAACTCCAGCGGCTCGTAGACGAAGCCGATGGACGTGAGGCTGACCGACGGGTTGAAGGGGTTGAACTGGCAGGTCCAGGTACTGCCGCTCTCGTTGTCGATCACGACTTTGCCCCCGACCTGGTTGCTGCTGCCGCCGCTACTGGCGGGACTGGTTGTCGTCGCGCTGCTGCCGCAGCCGCCGACCACCAGCGCAGCAATGGCCGCGAGCCTTAGGAGTCTCGAATCTCTCATGGGGCATCTCCTGCCTGGGCCGGCGCGCCGGGCTCCTCTTGATCCGCCCGCCAATCCCACGGGCAGTGCTCTTGCCGGAACCAGCTGATGTATAAGATAGTTTCCTAATCGCCGCCCGGTCAATACCCTTCTGCGTGCCTTGCGGACTGTCTTTCTGGTGGGTTAGAGACTGATTGAACCGGATAGTTCATGAGCCTACGTGAGGACGAGACGGCGATTTGGTCTTGACGTTTGGCCCGGGTCATGCAAAGGTAACCTTCCTGAATAACTGTAGACGGGATGATCATCAATGCAGCCACGGGAAGCCGGAAAGCCCAGCCTGCTCCGCGCCATCAATCTCAGGGCGATCTTCGATCTCGTCCACGCCAGCGGTCCGATCGGGGCCCCCCAGGTAGTCCGCGAGTCCGGCCTGTCCCGTCCGACGGTTGCGGACGTCATCGCCCAATTGCTCGATCTTGAGCTGATCCGCAAGGTCGGCCGGACGAGCGGCTCGCCGGGGCCCACGGCCCAGCTCTACGACGTCAACCCGCGAGCTGGCTGGGTCTTGAGCATCGACGTGGGACGCGAATGGATCCGAGCGGGGCTGTCCGACCTGTCCGGCACCAAGGTCGCCCGAGCGGCCTCGCCAACGTCGCCAGCTACCACCGCGTCGCTCATCGCGCAGGTTCGGGGTCTGGCCGACCGGCTGACTGCCGAGGCCGGAATCACGCTTTCACACGTCGACCAGATCGTGATGGGGATACCGGGTGTGATCCCGCCCGGCGAAGACCATCTGTCGCTCGCACCCAACTTTCCTGGCCTGGAAGCGCCTAACGCGACCGCCGACATTCAGGCGGCCCTGATGTCGCCGATCCTCTTCGAGAACGACATCAACCTCGCGGCAGTCGGCGAGCACGTCCAGGGGATGGCCCGGGGTGTCGACGATTTCGTTCTGATCTCGATCGGCAATGGCGTCGGAATGGGGGTCATCCTCGACGGTGAGCTTCGCCACGGCGCGACCGGACTGGCGGGCGAGATCGGCTATCTGGCTCTGGACATGGAGCGCGTCGTGGAGCGACCCGGACCTAAGTGGGGAGCGGGGCCGTTCGAGGCTCTGGTGTCGGCCGACGGGATCGTCGGCCTGGCCCAGGAGAAGGGACTGACCGAAGCTCGTCGCGCCGTCGACGTCTTCGATGCCGCCCGCCTGGGCGACGACGCGGCGCGGGAATGCGTGGCCATAGAGGCCAGGCGGCTCGCCCACGCGATCGCGGCCGTGGCGGCCGTTCTCGATCCGGGGCTCGTCGTCCTGGGGGGTGGTATCGGGTCCGGCGCCGGGGACCTGTTGCTGGCTCCCATCGCCGAAGCCCTCCCCAAGATATCCCCGTTTTCTCCCCGCGTTGCCGTGTCCGCTCTTGGCGCAGACGCCGTCATCGCGGGCGCCGGAGCCGTGGGTCTGCGGCTGGCACTCGACCGGATCTTCGAGCGGGCAGCCAGCAGTCTCCCGCTCGCGCCGTCCGGGTACGGTGAGAGGCTCGGCGTCGGGCGCTAGCCTCGGGAAGCCGGCGGCTCCGCCTCTCGGAAGAATCGCGGCAGATGCCGGCGATTGGCCTCGAGCAGCGCATCGACCATCGGCCGGGCGACGGCGAACCGGCCCACGAGCGGGTGGGCCAGCAGGGCTTTGATCGCCAGGTCGCGGTCGCCGTGGATCGCGGCCGCGACTGCCAGATCCTCGTAAGCGCGGACGGCCTGGGCCAGGCCGCGGATGTCCGGCTCGAGGGGCGCGAGATCGAAGGCATGGGCGCCATGGCGATCGATGAGCGCGGGAATTTCGACGACGGCGTCGTCCGGCAGATCCGGGATCGCGCCGTCGTTCCTGAGATTCACGACCTGCGTGTCGCCCGCGCCTGAATGCAGAGACGCGATCAGGTTTGCGGCCGCTTCGCTGTAGAAAGCTCCGCCCCGCTTTTCGAGCAGATCGGGCTTCCGGTCCAGCGACGGGTCGCGGTACATCTCCAGCAGATCCCGCTCGATGTCCATCACTTCCTCGGCCCTGGACCTGCCGTGCAGCTGCTCCTCGAGGACCTCGTCCCGGCAGTAGTAGTAGCGCAGGTAGTAGGAGGGAATCATTCGCTGGAGGCGGAGTAGCTCGGCCGGAAGCTCCATCTCCTCGGCCAGCCAGTCGGCGTCCTCGTCGAGAAGCCGCGGCAGCCGGTCTTCGCCGTCGACCATCACGGCCCGCTCCCACGTCAGGTGGTTGAGCCCGACGTGCTCCAGGGCGACCCGGTCCGGGGCGACGTCGAAATGGGCGGCGAGCCTGCGCTGCAGGCCGATCGCGACGTTGCACAGGCCTAGCGCCCGGGCTCCGGAGTCGAGGAGAGCCTGGGTGACGATGCCCACCGGGTTGGTGAAGTTGACGATCCACGCATCGGGCGCCGCGCGCCTGGCAGCTTCTTCGGCAATGTCGAGCACGACCGGCACCGTCCGCAGCGCCTTGGCCAGCCCTCCCGGACCCGTCGTCTCCTGGCCCAGCACGCCGAAGCGGTGGGGCAGCGTCTCGTCCACGTGGCGGGCCGCCTGGCCGCCCACCCGCAGCTGGACTACGACGAAATCCGCGCCCTCGAGCGCCAGATCGAGGTTGTCCGTGGCGACGAGGCGGCCCTTCCAGCCGGCTCGATCGAGCATCCTGCCGGCCAGGCCCGCAACCGGCTCCAGGCGCTCCCGGTTGGGGTCAAGGAGCACGAGCTCGTCCACGGGCAGGTGCTCGCGCCGACGAGCGAAGCCCTCGACGAGCTCGGGCGTATACGTGCTCCCGCCACCGATCACGGCGATCTTGAGGCCCATCGGAACATGCTCCACGGCTGAGGCCGGAGTCGTGCCGGCGCAGGCGATATATTATAACATTATAGATATCCTCACCAGGGAGTCCTGGTGAGGAATCGGACAGACGGGAGAACTGCCCGCGTGACTCACTTCCACCTCGATCGAGGTCCCGTGCCCTTGCACCACCAGGTCTACCTGGACCTGCGCGGGGCGCTCGCTGCGGGCGAGTGGAGGCCCGGCGAACGCCTTCCCACAGAGCTCGAGCTGGCCGGCCGATACAGCTGCAGCCTGATCACCGTTCGTCGGGCGCTCGACGAGTTGCGGCGTGAGGGCCGCGTAGAGCGGACTCGAGGCCGTGGAACGTTCGTGTCAACCCCGCCGATCGTTCGCGATCTCGCCGGACAGGTCGGCTTCGCCGAAGAGGTCCGCGAGCTCGGATTGGCTCCGTACGCCCTCGTGGTCGAGACCCGGCCGGAGAAGGCCCCGGTTGACGTCGCGACCGCACTGGAGATCGGGACCGGAGATCCAGTCTTCTTCGTGGAGCGAGTCAGAGGGGCGGACGATGTCCCTCTGCTCCTGGAACAGGTGTGGCTGCCCGCCGCCCCACTACCCGGGCTTCTCGACCATGACTTCACCGTCGAATCCCTGTGGGACACGCTCGAGACGGCGTACGGGCTGCCCGTTGCGCATTGCCAGGAAGTCCTCTCGGCGGCCGTGCCGAACCTGCGCGAAGCCAGACTGCTGGGTCTTGCACGCCGGATTCCGGCCGTCGTTCTCCAGGGCACTGCCTTCACCACGGGCGGCATGCCGGTAGAGTCCAGCCGGACCATGGTCTCTCCGGAGCGGGCCAGCTACTACGTCACCTCGTACGGTGCCCGGGCACGGGCAACCGCTCGCGCAGCCAGGCGGCCATATGCCACCTCGGAGATAACTCCATGAGGGGAGCCGTTGGAGCGCCTCGCCGACGGTATCGTTGTGGGCGGCAGTCGATCGTCGCAGCCACAGGACGGATCCAATGAGCCCGAACGTTGCCGGAAGTCGCCCGACGCGGACGCCGGCGCCAACGCCCGCCCGGACGCCCGCCGTCCTCGCCGTCGACGTCGGCAACTCCAAGACTGACGTGGCCCTCCTGACCGCCGACGGCGAGGTTCTCGGCGCCCTGCGCGGCCCTACCTCGTCGCATCAGCAGGTCGGGCCGGACGGCTGTTTCCGGATCCTTGCGTCTCTCGCCGGCCGTACCGCCGAGCTCGCCGGCCTGGAGCCCTCGGTCCGGCCCATGGCCCGCATCGTCGCTTACTGCGCGGCCGGAGTCGACCTGCCCGGCGACGAACGCCTGCTGACGCGTGGCCTTCGAGGCCTCGGCCTGGCGCCGGATCAGCTGGTCGTCAACGACTGCTACGGCGGCCTCCGGGCGGGCACCGATCGCGGCTGGGGAGTCTGCGTGGTGAGCGGGATGGGCATGAACTGCGTCGGCGTGGCCCCCGACGGCCGGACCGCCCGTTTCGATGCCCTCGGCGACGTTTCTGGAGACTGGGGCGGTGGCGATGCGGTCGGGCAGGCGGGCCTTGCCGCGGCGGTGCGGGCTGGTGACGGTCGCGGGCCGGACACTATCCTGGCCACCACCGTGCCGGTTCATTTCGGCGTGGCGAAGCCGCGATCGCTGACGCTGGCCATGCACCGGGGAGCGATCCCGACGGAGCGGCGCCACGAGATCGCTCCGCTCGTCTTCGAGGCCGCATCGCGCGGGGACGTGGTCGCACGGGGCATCGTGGATCGGATGGCCGACGAAGCCGTGGCTTGGGCCGGGGCGGCAATTCGACGCCTCAGGCTGGAGCGTCTCGGACCGGACGTGGTTCTTGCCGGCGGGATCTTCCGCGCTCAGGACGCGCAATTCTTCGCTCGCATCGAATCGGGGATCCGGGCGCTCGCGCCGTCGGCCCGTCTCGTCCGCCTCGCGGCGCCGCCCGTCGTGGGCTCGGCCCTGCTCGGTCTCGATCGGCTGTGCGAAGGATCGACCCCGCCCGACGTCGAGCGCCGGGTCCGCAACGAGCTCACCTCCGAGCGAATCGCTGCGAATCGGCCGGCGACTGCCCGAGAGTACCGATAGCCGAGTACGCCATCTGGCTCCGTTGCCGTATAGTTGCCGCAGGTCAGTCGGATGCCATCGGCCCGACCGCCTTACCACCGAGGTGTGGCTGTCGAGCGGAAGTCCGCTCGCCACTCCCAGAGGACCGGCGCGACAGCGAGCGACCGCCGTTGCGGTGCGCGCCTGGCGTCGCAATCGCCTCACGCTTGAGGTTCGTCGTTCGTGGAGTACCTCGTCCGGCAGGCAAAGATTACCGACATCGATCGGTTGTACGCGCTCTGCGCGGACAAGGGAATGACGCCGGGCGGCAATGCTCCGATCGACGCGATCGGCCTGATGCGCCAGCTCGTCTACCTGCCCAACGCCAGCGTCGCGCTGGTCGAGACAGGACGACAGCTGGCCGGAGGCGCCGTGCTCGGCCTGCGGCCGTCCATTCGGGTCGGCGGATTCGTCGGCACGGTGGATCTGCTCGTCGTCGCGGACGGATTCGACGGACCCAAGGTTGCCGATCTCCTGATCGAGGAGATGCTGCACTCGGCAAGAAGAAAGGGCTGCTCTTCCGTGGAAGTCATGCTCACGCCGGACTCGGAGTACTACACGAGCTGGCAGGACCATGGCTTCTCGAAGTCAGCCACCAACATCTACAGGGCGGCGGTCGCCGTAAGGGCGACGACCGGCCGCTGAACAAATCACTCGGACGCGCCGGCGGTCCCGGCCCAGGCGCCATCGAGAACCCGAGCGAGCGCACTTGATCGTGCGTGAGCGAGGGCGCAGATGGCAACGACGGATTGGACCGACTGAGCGCCCGAGAACCGGGGACCTCGAGCAGCCGTAGAGCGCCGGGTTCCACGCCATTCGGGCCGGCGACGCACTCGCCGCCCGGCAATCAAGGAGTTCGTTTGTGAGCAAGAACGTCGCCGTCTTCGTGGACGTGGCGAACATCTTCTACGCGGCCAAAGCCGCGGGAGCGGATATCGACTACGTCACTCTCCTGAAGGCGGCCGTAGCGGGACGCGATTTCGTTCGCGCCTATGCCTACACGGGCCTCGACCCGGAAAACGAGAACCAGCGCAACTTCCACTCATTCCTTGCCCGCCATGGCTACAAGGTGGTCAGCAAGGACATCCGCAAGTACGGCGACGGCAAGGTCAAGGCGAACCTCGACATCGAGCTCGTCGTGGACATGATGAAGACGGCCCGGAATCTGGACGTCGCGATCGTCGTGAGTGGCGACGGCGACTTCGCTCCGGCGATCCGAGCGGTCCAGGAGATGGGCGTTCGGGTCGAGGTCATCAGCTTCCGGGGCAACACCAGCTCGGATCTGATCGACGTCGCGGACGTCTTCTACGACATCACCCAGGTCGCCAAGGTCGATCGCGACTCTTCCCGCTCCGGCCGGCGTGTCGCCGACGACGAGGAAGACCTGTCGATGACCGAGGTGCCGGACAAGCAGACCGAAGGCCGCGGCGGTCGCCGCACGCGGGGCGGACGGCGCAGCCAGCCGATCGAGGAAGCCGCCGTCGACGGACGCCGTTCAGGTGGTCGCGGCCGGGGCGGTCGAACCGAGCCCGTGGCCGCCCGAGCCGTGGACGTGCGAGCCGTGGACGTGCGAGCGGGCGATTCACGCGGCGGTCTCGTCGCGCTACCCGGAGAGCGGCTTTCCAAGGTTCCGCCGCAGGCGGCCGAAGGTGAGCCCGCCGAAGAGGAGCCGATCGAAGAAGGCGCCGAAGGACAGGTCGCGAGCGTCGAAGGCGCGGTCGAGACCGAGCAGGGACGCCGCCGGCGCCGCCGAGGCGGTCGAGGTCGCGGCCACGGCCGGGGCCAGGACTCGTTCGGCGAGCCGGTCGAAGCCGGGGCGGAGGCCGAGGCAGAGACCGAGGCCGCCGAGTTCGAGGAAGTCGAGCCCGCGGCTCCGGTCAACCGGCCGAACCAGTTCGGCTCGGTCTGGGACTCCCAGATCGGCATGGCCGGGCGGCCGGAGCGTCTCGCGCCGGTGACACCGGACGAAGACGACTTTGCCGAGCCGGAGATCCCCGAGTACCTCCTCGCCGAGCGACGGCGGGGCGGGCGAGGCCGTGGCGGCCCGGGCCAGGGCGGACGAGGCGTCCGCAGCGCCTATGCCTCCGCCGTGGAGCGTGAGCGCTTTGGTCGTTCGGGTGGCTCCCGCTATCCCGAACCGGTCCGCAGCCCTCAGCCCCAGCGTGGACCCCGGCGCGACGAGCGCCCGGACCGTCCGCAGCGGCAGCCCCAGCCTCAGCAGCAGCAACGTCGCGGCGGTGGTAGCCAGCGGCCCGGCGGCGGACGTGAGTCCTCCGAGCCGTGGAGCGAGGTTCCGCCGGAGATCGAGGAGCTGCTCCGAGCCCAGCTGTCCGCGAAGCTGAGCCGACCGGCCGGCGAGGCCGCGGCTGAGACCGCGACGGCCGGACGGCAGGCAGGCCAGGGCGGCGAGCCGACCTCAGCCGGCGAGCAGCCGGCCGCGTCCACCGCGCGTCGCGGCGGGCGTCGCAAGGCCGCCGAAGGCGCGTCCGAAGCCGCCGTCCCGACCATGGCCGAGGCAGCCCCGAGCGAGTCCGCACCGGCGGCCGCACCGAGCGCACGGGCGCCTCGACGGACCCGGTCCGCGCCGAGCGCAGCGAGCGCATCCCGCGCAGCTGAGCAGGCCGGCACGGCCGCTTCTTCCGAGGCGGCCGGAACGGCCGAGCCCATCGCGGCACCCAAGCCTCGGACCCGCCGCAAGGCCGCGTCCGCCGAAGGCGCTCCGTCCGACGCGGCAGTGGCCGCCGAGGCCGCGCCGGCCGGCGAGGCTCAGGCTCCCAAGAAGCGGACCGTCCGCCGCAAGGCAGCGGAACCGGCCGGCGAATCGAGCGAATCCGGCTCCGGCGAGCCCGTAGCCTAGCGGCCGGTCCGCGGCACTTGCCGACCGTCGGAAGGCCGGGGGCGGCTCGATGATCAATGCCCTGACTCGAGGCCAGGACCGCGCCGTCGCGGAGATCGGATCGATGATCCGAGGCTACGCGCCGCACGCGGTCCTGCTCTCCGGGCCGGGCTCGGTCGGCAAGACCACCCTGGCGATGGATCTGGCCGCCGGGCTCCTGTGCCAGGCCCCGGATCCCGGCGCGCGCCCGTGCCGGGAGTGTCGAGGCTGCCGCCAGGTGGCCTCGGGCAACCACCCGGACCTGCATCGCCTCGCTCCCGAAGGACCCGGCGGACAGGTCAGGATCGGGGCGCAGAAGGATCCCGAGCCCGGGACGGTTCGCCACCTCATCAGCGAGGTCGCCCTGCTCTCGGTCGAGGGCGGCGCGCGCGTGGCCATCGTCGAGCAGGCCCACCGGCTCAACGACGACGCCCAGAACGCCCTGCTCAAGCTCCTCGAAGAACCTCCGGCCGGAGTGACCCTGATCCTCTGCGCCGACGACGAGGAGTGCCTCCTGCCCACGGTCCGGTCGCGCTGCGTCCGGGTCCGGCTGGGAGCGGTGCCGGTGCGGGAAATCGAGAGCTGGCTCTGCGACCACGGTTTCGCCGACGCTCCCCAGGCGGCCCGGTTTGCCAGGCTGTCCGGCGGCAGGCTCGGCCTGGCGCTCGCCTACGCCAGGTCCGCGACGGCCGAACGACTTCGCGGGGAGATAGCCCGAAGCTTGCTCGACATGCTCGGCTCGGGCCGGCAGAAGCGCCTGGCCTCGATCCGGGACCTGCTTCGATCCTCGGTCGCGCTCCAGGAGGCTCTGGCGGCGGGCCGCGCCGCCGACGATACCGAGGCGAGCGGCGAAGCCGCCGCGACATCAGACGGCCGCGGTCCAAACGGCCGCGCCTCGAAGGCCGGGTCCCGACGCCGCAAGGGCGCGGAGCCGGTCGCGGCCGCCGCGACCACCGAAGAAGGCGGCGAGTCCTCGGAGCCCGGCAAGATCGCCGCCTCCGATCGCCGGGCCGCCGCCGCGACTCTCATGGAAATCTGGACGGAAGTCGGCCGCGACCTCCTCGTCGCCGGTTCGGGGGCGCCCAGGCAGCTGCGCGAGGTCGAGCTGCTCGACGACCTTCGCTCGGTCGGTCCGCGCGTTCCGGCCGCGGCGATGAGCGAGTTCCTGGCCCGTCTCTCGGAGGCCGCGCCGAAGCTGACCGAGAACGTCAACCCCGAGCTGGTCCTCGATGTCCTGGCCTTGAGCTGGCCGCGGGTCGAACCCGAAGTTGCCGGCGCCCCCCGATGAGTGCGACGAGACCTCGCCTGTGAGCGTCGAGATGGCCCACCTCGAGGCCCGGGTCAAGGGTCGAGTACAAGGCGTCGGCTTCCGTTACTTCGTCATCTCGCACGCGCAGCGGCTGGGCCTGACGGGCTGGGTCTCAAACGAGCAGGACGGCAGCGTCCAGTGCGTCGTCGAAGGTCCCCGGGACGATTTGGAGGCGTTTCTGGAGGCGCTCAAAGAAGGCCCCGCGATGGCGATCGTCGAGTACGTCGCCGAGGATTGGCTGCCGTACACGGGCCACTGGGGCACGTTCGGCGTCCGCTCGGCCGGCCACCGCGGCGACTAGCGGGCTGCCGCGGCACCGCCGCAAGTTCGGCACGTGGCGGTCCTCAGCGGCCGAGTGCCCGCCGTGCGGCGTCGAAATCGGAAGGGCTGATCTCACCGCGAGCCAGCCGCATCTCGAGTACTCGGACCGGATCGCGCCGCAGGCCGAGCAACCTGATGACGGCGACGACGGCCAGGATGGGAATTGCGACTACCACGCCGATGGTGGCCAGTACCACCACCAGCTGAGCCGGTGAGATCTCGAACGGCATCCGTACCCTCCAATCGGGTGCCAACAGCATAAGCTGACCCCGTGGCGGGCGGCTCACCGACTACGGCAACGCCCGGAATGAGCCGCCGTCGATCGGAACGAACGTCCCCGTCTGGTAGCGGGCCAGGTCGGAGCACAGCCAGGTCACGTAGGCGGCCAGCTCGTCGGGCTCGCCGTAACGGCCCGCCGGGATGGCCTTCTGGAACTCGGCAGTGATCTCCTCCGGCTTCCTGCCCGAGCGCTCCGCCCGCCCCCTGTCGAGCGACTGGACCCTCGCCGTCGCCAGGCGTCCCGGCAGCACGCCGTTGACCGTCACGCCGTCGGCCATGACCTCGATCGAGATCGTCTTGAGGAACGCCGCGAGAGCGCTCCGGCAGGCGCCCGAATAGACGAGCTCGGAGATCGGCGCACGGATGCCCGAGGACAGGATCGAGACGACACGGCCCCATCCGCGCTCGCGCATGCCTGGCAGCAACAGCGTGGTCAGCTCGATCGGGGTGACCGCCAGCAGCTGGAACGAGCGGCGCCATTCGTCCGGATCCGTCCTGGTCGCGTCGGACGGTGGCGGCCCGCCGGCGTTGAGGACGACGATGTCGATCTGGCCGAGCGCCCGCAGAGCCTCGGCCGCGACTTTGCCAGCCGTCGAAGGATCCGCGGCGTCGCCGGCCACCGTGACCACCTGCGTGGAGTAGTTGTGCCTGATCTCGTCGGCGGCCCTATCGAGAGCTTCGCCGCCTCGAGACCAGAGGACGAGCCGGCAACCCTCGGAAGCCAGCCTCTCCGCGCTCGCCCTGCCCAGCCCCGCCGAGGCTCCTCCGACAAGGGCGTTCCGACCTCGCAGCCCCAGGTCCACAGTTGCTCCTCCGATTCCTTTGGCCGGCCAATGGTGCCATCGTCGGCCCCGGACCGCTACGCTAGGTGTATGAGCGAGAGAGCGGAGGCAATCGACCGGGCCGTTGCGGCCTACCGCGCGCTCGGCGAGCTGGCCGAGACGGTTGAGGACGAATGGCAGTACGTGATCGATCTGAGCGACGCGTACGAACCGGGCCTGGCCGCCCTGGCCGATGGGCCGGAACAGCCGCCCGGCGCTATCGAGGCGATCGACGAGGCGATCGAGGAGATCGGTCTGATCACGGATCCTCACAAGGCCATCGATTGGCTGTCGACCTTCCCCCACGTGATAGCTCTGGCGGTCGGCGGCGACGTCGACGGACTCCCCGGCGCGGACCAGGCTTCCGGCGCGGACCAGGCTTCCGGCGCGGACGAGGCGGCCGGGGATGATGACGACTCGCCCTTCCGCGCTCTCCTCCGGAGGGACCGATGAGGTTCCAGGACGCGGCCAAAGACGCACGAGCCGTCGTCTACGCCGGAATCCAGGCCGATCCTCTGGTCGGCCGCATCGCCGAGCTGCTCGCCGACGCCACGCCCGCCGAGCGATGGCTCGCCCGAGCCGTGATGAACGGCGAGCGGACCGAACCCGCGCCCTGGCGGCGGATCTTTCCGGCGGTCTTCGCCGGCCCGGCCTCGACGCAGCGGGCCGAAGCCATCCTGGCCGCCTCGCTCGAGGTTGCGACCCGCGGCGAAGCCGCTCGCTCGCAGTACCGCGGCGCGGTGGTAGAGGAGCTGACACAGCGGCTGCTCGCCAGGCGTTCGTCCAGTCGCGGGCCGGTCAGGCGCGAGCGGCGCGTGCTCTTCGACGGCGTTCGGGCGGAGATACACCCATACGACGTGACCGTCGAATCGGACGCGCGGTCCGAGGTGTACGACTGCAAGTGGGGCGCCCGAGGCATCAACGCCGACGTCCTGAACCAGCTCGACGATGCCCGCGCCCACGCCGCCGACGAGGACATCGAGCTGCGGGCGGTGCTGGTCATCTTCGACGCCAGGCGCTCGTGCGAGATCAGGCTGGCGAGGTCGACCGCGCCTCATGCCGGCACTCGGCTGGTCTCGATCGACGACGTCGGTTCGCTCGGGGAGGAGTGATGGCGATCGACGGCGAGGAAAGGGCGCTGGCGGCGTCCGAGTTCGGAGACCTGCTGCCCTATCGGATCGTCCGACCGTATCGCGTCCGTTTTGAGGAGTCGACCGCTCGGGAGACGATGCGGACCGCCATCTACTTCGCCTGGGCCGCGGACGTCGCCTGGCAGCATTCCACGCTTCTGGGCTTCGACCGCGACTGGTACTCGGATCGAGGCCTCTTCTGGCTGGTTCGGGCCGTCCGCCTCGACATCCTCGAACCGATCCCCACCTACGGCGCCGCCCTGGTCAGCACCCAGGTCCTGGGCTTCCGCCGCATCGCCGCCCGCCGCCGGAGCGAGGTCCGCAGCTCGTCAGGCCGGCTGCTCGCGTCTCTCGAGATCGACTGGGTCATGACCAACGAACGGGGCATGCCGACCCGCATTCCCGACGAGATGCTCCATTTCGTGGCTGACGGAGCCACGTTCGAGCTGCTCAAGATCTGCCTGCCCGAGACGCCACCGGAAGCCACGAGGACCGAGATTCGCGTGCGTCGGCGCGACCTGGATCCCCTGGACCACGTCAACAACAGCGTCTACGTCGACTACCTCGAGGAGACGCTGGAAGCGGCGGGCGCGGCCGAGCTGCTGGCCGCCACTCCACGCCGTTACGAGGTTGATTTCGTGGCCGCGGCGGCTCGGGGAGACTCCGTCATTGGACGAGCGTGGCGCGCCGGAGAAGGCTGGGCCTTCCGCCTCAGCCGTGAAGACGGGACGGAGCTATTCCGGGGCCGCGTCTCCGGGCTCTAGTCCGAGTCCGTGGACCGCGCTCGGTCCGATCCGCCGGAGCCCTCAGCCGACCGAGCCGCCGTCCGTGGGCCCTTCGCCGTCGGACTTGTCGGCGCCGGACTTGTCGGCGCCGGATTCCTCGCGAGCCTGCCGGGCCTGCTCGGCCGCGCGTCGCAGGTCGGCCGCCAGATCCTTGCTCCTCGAGGCCAGCCTGTCGCCCACATGCTCGGTGACGTTGGCGGCCTTGTGAGCCACCGGGCCCGCGTTCTCGGCCGCAACGGCGGCGAGCTCCGCGGCCTTCGCGGCCACGTCGCGCAGGACCGGCCCGGCCTGCTTGCCGGCCTGATCGATCATCTCCTGCAATTGGCCCAGCCAGTGCTCGCCGAGCTCGCGAGCCCGGCCGGCCTGGTCTTTCAGTGGGCTTCCACCGGTGCCGGCACCGCCCGCGCCGGGCTCATCCTGTCCGGACTGTTCGTTCGTGCCCATCTCGTCACCTGGCGTTAGGCGAGGGTTTCGCTGCCCCTCGACAAGGCAGAGCGCAATCGTACGCCCAGCCAAATGGTATACCGCGCTTCTTTCTCGGACGCCGAACTCGATCTCGTCCGGCCGGCACTTGAAATCGTGGTGGCGCAGGCGCCTAATACGGGCACATCCAGCCTGGAGGTGGCTGGAGAGCGTAGTCGGACGGCAAGTGGAGTTCCCGCCGGCTCGAACGTGTCGCCGGAGGACGAGTCACCGTGGTGACCCAGTCACGGGAGGTGACGCATGATCGGTTACTGGCACATCGTGCCGCTTCCGGACACCAGAGCACAGGTGGCGCTCGGGGCTCATGTCGGCGGCCATGATCTGATCGTAGAGCTGTGCCGCGGCGAGCGGTGCTGGCACTGGATGGTCCTGAGCGCTCTCGGCCATGAGATCGAAGCGGGCATCGCCGCCGACGCGCATCAGGCGGAGCAGCTCGCGGAGGATGCCGCGTTCCACATCCACCCGCCGTCGGTCGGGGACTGGGTGGGACGGCTTCTCGTCTGAGGGCGCGGACCGAGAAGTAGCGGACCTACTGCTTTTCGGGGGTCTGCCCCTGCCACATGGAGAGTCGCTGCTCGAGCAGCGGGTCTTCCCACGGCTCGGCATTCTCGGCCAGGTCCGTCTCGCCCGCGGGGCCCTCGTCGTCGAGCAGGCCGGCCTGGTGGGCCGCGATAGCCTCCTCGGAAGGCGCTCCGGCAGGGATCGTCTCGTCGCCGTCCGGATTCATCAGATCGCTTCCGGCGTTCTCGATCTCGGCCTCGAGCTCCATCTTGCGCATCTCCAGCCGGACTTCTTCGCTCGGCGGGGCGATGGCCTCCAGATCGATCGGTGCGTCGTCGGTCGTCTCGGTCCCGACGGACAGCAGGCTGATTGGATTGAGATCGTCGACGATGCCCGAGTCGGTGTCGCGCGCGGCGTCGGGATCGACCACGGTCAGTCCGGGAATGTCGACCGCTTTCGCGCCTTCGACCAGCGCGCCGCACTTGGGGCACGCCGGGGCGCCTGCGGGGATCTCAGTTGAGCACCAGGGACATATGGTGGAGGTCTTCTCGTCCATGCGGCGCACCGTAATGGTCGCGGCGAGCCTCGCCTATCGAACTTTTGGCCATGGACCGACCATGACCCAGGACCCTGGCTGCCGACGGCTCAAAGATAGGCGGGCTACCGCCGCTCTGCCCGGCGATTCCGTCAGGGCGTGAGGCGTCTTCGTCTTTCGTCCCGCTCAGCCTCCGCCTCGGCGCCGAGGGCGTCGGCTGACGCGCCTCGGAGCCTGGCGGTTTCGAGCCGCAGCCGGTACGACTCCACGGCGTTCTGGAGCCGGCCGCTCGACTCGTTCATCTGTCGCTCTCGGGCGGCGAGATCGTTGATGGCCCTCTGCCGGTCGCCCAGCTGCCGTTCAAGAGCCAGCTCCTCCGCAAGAGCCGAGCGGGCTAGGTCGTCGTTGCCGGCCGTGGCCGCAGACTCCGCCCTCGCTCTCGCCTCGGATCGCAATCGGCAGACGTCAGATGCTTGTGTCTCCAGTCGCTTCCGGCTGATCACCAGGTCGGCGATGGCGCGCCGCGTCTCCTCGACGGAGGCCTGGAGCCGCCTGTACTCCGCTTCCGCCGCGTCTTCCGGTGCGGAGTCGGGCCCTGGCTCGGCCGGTGTTTCGCGGCCGACCGCGGGTCCACGTGTCAGCCGCCGGAGACGTTCGAAGATGCTCACGACCACAGGGTCCTCATCTGCGAGGTCGTGGCGAACGGGTCTTCGCCGCGCCGCGCTTCGATGATGCCGGCGCCTTTGGGGTCGCGGCAGAAGACTGCGGCGGTCCCTCCAACATGTGTCCGCCAGAGCCTCTCGAACGAACGTGCCCGTCCCACGTTTGTCCCGAGGTAGTCCGGAACGGCGTGATAGACGAGTCTGGCGCCCGAAGGTCTTCCACGGGCGCACGCCCAGGCCAGCTTCCAGGCATCCAAGCGGGTGGACGGCGGTTCGACCACCCAGCGGCCGATCACGTAGCGCGGGTCTTCAATCGGAGATAGCACCTGGTCGAGCGAGTCGGCGAACAGTCGCGAGTCTGCCGCCGAGGCCCCCTCCAGGTAGCAGCGGTAGTAGCCGTCGGGCTGGACCACCAATCGGACGGCGCGTCGATTCAGACGACGGTCGATTCCGTCCGTTTCGGCGAGCGCCTCCACGACGACCGTCGCCAGGCTCTCCAGGGAATCGGTCGGACGGCTGGCCGTCATTTTGTCCCTCATGCCAATGGCGCGACGGACCGGCACGCCCCCGAGCAACGCAATGGTGAGGCCCGCACCCAGTGTGCCGGTCAGTGGCCCGGCCAGATCGCCGCCCCGCGTGACCGCAGCGGCGGCTGCGGCGACGATAAACCCCACGAAGAACATGGCGCAACAGGCTATGAGCCAGGAGAGGCCGACCCGGTACAGGACCCGCGGAACGCCCTCGTCAAGGCGCCACGTGCTGGCCCGCAGGGCGACCTCCGGCAAACCGAGCGATCGATTGAAGTGCAGCCGAACCGTCTCGGTTCCCACGTTCCGATACGGCTCGCCTATCTTCCAGTCTGCGTAGGCTCTGTCGCGGCCTCGCGTTCGCGCCAGCGCCCGCTCGTTGAGGGCCTGCATCTGCTCGACGGCGGGCGGACCGTAGGGCGATAGGGCCGGGTCCACGTGAGACACGCCCATCTCGATCTCGCCGGTCTCGGTTAGCGCGTAGTAGTTGTGGGGCTTGCGCACGAATCGGGCGTAGTCGGTGGTTCCGCGTGCCACACCCGGAGCCACGCAAACCACATCCCAGTTGTCGGCCACCTTGCGCGGTATCGACGGATCAAGGCGCAGCGAACGGCCCCGCATCTGGTGCACGGATGTGGAGGTCGTCGCGGCGGTCAGGTCGATGAGCACGTTGACGGAGTGCGCGTCCCAGCCCTCGCCCAGCAGCCCGCGGGTCCCGATCAGACACCTGGTCCGGCCCGCCTCAAGGAACCTCGTGACCAGCGGGACGTAGTGGCGCGGCTGCCACCAGACGGTTTCTGGCGAGATGATCACGACCTCGTCCCAGGATGGTTCGCCGTCTCCTGTCGTCGGCGCAAGAGGAAGGGCAGCCAGCGCGGGGGCCAGTTCCGGGACTTCTTCCGACGCCCATTCGACGAACGCCACGGCAGTCCGCCTGGCGCAGGCGACCGTCCTGCCCGTCAGCAACATCGGTTCCGTCGATCTCGTGGTCGCGTCGGTGGCCAAGAGTTGGAGGATCAGCGAGGCGCTGCCCGCCTGCGGGTCGAGGATCGATCGAAGCTCGGCCAGCAGCTCCATGCCCGCTCGCTCGAAATCGCACAGGATCAGTGCCCGCAGACCGGCGCCGAGCCACTGGCGTTCGATGTCGAGGATGGTCTGGGCTGCGGCTGCCTTGGACGCGGAAAGAGCCAGGACTCGATCCGATGGGGAGACGTACGTGCGGATCCCCTGATGGGTCAGCACGAAGCCTACGGACGGCAGGATGTGCCTTATCCGCTGCCACGCCTGGGCGTCGACGGGAACGTCAGAACGCGCCAAGAACCCCCGGGCGTAGTCCTCGATCATGACCACCCAGTCGTCCGTGCTGGGTGCCTGGCGATGTCGCTCGCCGATGTGAGCTTCGGGCGGCGGCTGGAGGCCCCGCGCCAGGAAGAGACGGATCCCGGCCTGGGCGAGATCGGGCTCGTCCTGCTCGAAGCGGGCCCAGCTGACCCGGGCTCCGGAATGGTCCTGGCGCTCAATGAGCCGCTGATGCAGCCAGTCCAGGAACGGCCGGCTGGCGAACGTCGGATCCGTGAGTGCCGAGATCAGGCCGTCGAAGCGCCGAGAGAGCGAGGCCATGTACTCGAGCTCCGTTGGGAGCGGCTGGGTGAGGTAGGCAAGCTCCTGGTATGGCGCAAGATCGCCCTCCTTCACGACCGCGGGAGTAACGACGTCGAAATCGGCCCGGCCGAACAGCCTCCTGTACAGCTCAGCCTCGCGCGCGCCCATGTCGGCCGGTGGCGTTGCGGTGAGTCCAACCACGAAGACCCGATCACCCAGCTCGTCCACGAGGGCCTGGACGAGGTGGCCCCATGTCTCGAGAAGGTGGTGGCATTCGTCGAGCACCAGCGTGATCGTCGACTCGGCCTTCATCCGTTCGATAAGCTCGCGGCCGTGTGGATGAAGCAAGGCGAGCAACGCGGCCCGATCGCCCCCGTGGATGACAAGCTGGCGCTGCCGCCTTCGCATGGCCGCACGTTCGTTGTGGTCGTCGTGGCCGGGGCCTTCGCGGATGGGGCCGGGTGAGCCGGCCGGCTCCTCCTGCTCATCGGATGCAGCACCCACGAGCTCGTCGACATCACCGTTCATCGAGCACAGGGACTGGTACGTCAGCACGCTCAGCACGCCGTCCAGTTGGGTATTGCTGCTGGCGGGCTCGGTCGGTTCGAAATCGCGCCACTGCGTGATCCACTGGGATTGGATGGCCGTGTTGGGGCCGAAGACCACCGTCTTTCGACCGAGCCGCCGGGCGATCTCCAGGCCTACCACGGTCTTGCCCGAGCCCGCGGGCATGACGACGTAGCATCGCTCGCGATTCGCGGTCCGACCCGTCTCAAAGGCGTCTAGAGCCAGCCGCTGATAGCGTCGGAATGGGTACACGAAACCTGCGGCCATTGCTGGGACGGCTGGCTGCGAGACGCAGATGTCCGGTGGCACCGTCAGAGGGGCCTGGGCGTCTTCGCGGGACGCGGGCGCGGCGGATATCTCCTCTGGCGACATCGCTACCTCGTGACGGCGAGATACCCCAATGTTGCCGCGAATCGAGGGTCGCCCGCCTGGCGACCGCGCTCGCTAACCGGAGACTCCGATTCAGCTGTGGTTCTGACAGTCGGCCGGAGTCACCGGCGTGCCGTAGTAGCGGCTCTCGGTGCCGAACAAGTAGATGGACAGGCTCGCGACCTTGTCGGGTATGAGGCGGCTCGTCCAGCTGCCCCCGGTCTCACGCGAATCCGGGTGGTAGTTGTAAGGCGGGCCGAGCACGCAGCGCTTGATGTCGCTGAGGTTCTGGGCCACCTTGACGTAGTTCTTCGCCGTGCCGAGCGGGAAGTTGGTGGCGATCGATTTGCCGGCGACAGCGAGCAAGCTGCCGAGCTTGGGCAGCATCGCCGGCGTGGCGATCTTCTTCTCGAGGGCGACCATCACCGTCTGCTGCCGGTTCGCCCGCTGGTAGTCGTTCGTCGATTCGCGCGACCTGACGTATCGGAGAGCCGTTCGACCGGTCAGGTGGACGTTCCCGACGGGGAAGTTGGAGCAGGTGGTCGGGTCGTTGAGAGCCTTTGGGTTGTAGACGTCCACGCCTCCCACCAGGTCGATCATCTCGCGGAAGCCGTCCATGTCGATCTCGGCGTAGTAATCGGTCTTGATGCCTACCAGGTAGCCGATCTCCCTGGCCAGAGTGAGCATCGGCGGATCCGGCGAGCCGAAGCGCCCGGACTGGATGGCGTTGACCAGGCTGTTGATCTTGAAGTTAGCGGGCGACCAGCCGCCCCAGTAGAACGGGAAGTTGGCCGTGTCGCGCGGGACGCTGACCATCGAGACCGCACGGGTGCTCAGGTCGATGCTCACCAGCATCAGAGTGTCGTTGAGGGCATGATTGGGTCCGCCGGTGAAGTCGACGCCCGTAAGCAGGATGGTCATCCGGTAGGGGTTCGGGGTGGGTGACGCCGTTGGAGTCGGAACCGGCGTCGGCGTCGGGCTCGCGGTCGGCTCGGGGGCGGCC
>VFSW01000903.1_pt1 | contig 43945 bp, 34 predicted proteins | sample 5358111 | NCBI WGS metagenome assembly VFSW01 (sample SAMN11554181, study PRJNA540505) | mine drainage metagenome | isolation source: sediment from site ElyBrook_90M | place: USA: Ely Copper Mine, Vershire, VT | collected 2017
GGCTTGAGAATCGTTACAAAGACCAATGATCCGATCACCTGGGCCATCAATATTTCTGCTCAACTCTTCGCTGGAATGACGTTCCCGATCTCTCATCTGAATAGCGTCGCTTCTCATCTTTCTTACATCTCGTTTTTCATTCCCCAGACATGGATCTATGACATTATGAGGATCTCTGTTCTCGATAATGGAAGTCTCACGGATCCAACTGTGCTTGTTCCTTTTCTCATAGCTATTGCGATGGCATGCGTTCTTTTTCCGATAAGCGTCCGCATTTTCCGCTGGTCGATGCATCGCGCAAAGAGAGATGGCACGCTGGGAATGTTCTAAGCAATCTGCCTGTTGAAATTACGCACTTGTATACCCAAATCTTTTCGGAAGGTTTTGGGTTTCGGCACCTTTTGCCAAACTCGTATCGAAACTCGCTATCTTTGGGGCTCGATATCCTGCAAAATTAGTACCATCGGTGTGGCTCTGCTCTTCACACTGCTTTAGAATATCGCTCACGAATTTCAAACTAATGCAAAGGAGATTATTACATTTTGTATTCCTTGCTGTCATGATGATCGGATTTTTCGGCATAACAATTTTTGCGACCGTTCCAATTAAGCCAGCCACAGCTTCTAGCGTGAACTGGTCATCTCTTCATGGAGTAGAATATAGCTGGGGGGCAACAGGCAATCCTCCAGAACAACCCACTTCTACAGACAACTCCCCTCCACCTCCAACAAGCTTTCCAATGATCAGTGCTTTGGGATTCAATGTGATTAGGGTGATGACAAATTGGGGTGGCTATGAGGTTGACCCTTCTCTCTACATCTCGAATCTTCAGCTCATCGCGAGCACGGCCAATACATACGGACTCAAGGTCATTTACAGTCTCTATGGCACGAATGGATTGCCTTCAACATGGGGAACAATTACCGGCTTTCCATCTTATCTCACTTCGCAATATTCAACGCCAACAGCTTTCTGGGATGCTCTCTTGGCAGATACAGTAACTTATAATGGGCAAACTGCTTGGAATCTTCAGATACAGTTCGAGAAGGCCATAATCAGTACGGTAGATTCGTATTCTAGCACTCTTGCATATGAAATTATGAACGAGCCAGATACTCCAAACGGACAATATTCCCAGCTCGCACAGTATCAAACTGCGATAGCACAAGGAATCAGAGCATCAAGCCAGAAGGCGATTCTCTTCATGGGGCCATACAAGGGTGGGCCTATCATAGGAACCTCTCCCTCAATTCAGTCCGCAGTGACAGGAGTTTCTAACACTGTGTTTGACGGTCATGACTATACAGGCAGTGGCTCGGAGATCTCAACCTACGCACAAATCGCATCAACTCTCGGTGTCCCGCTGATAATAGGTGAATGGTCCGTATGCTCGGCTTATGTTTCATGTCCAACCACTCAAAGCGGAGTTTCTCAAGTTGTCAACAACTATGTCTCACTTTTCAGACAATACGATACGGCTTCATCTTACTGGTCGTGGAATTACGGTCCGACAAATTCTTCGGGTTACTACCAAAATCTTCTAGACTACTCGGGCAATCAGTGGTGGCTTGATACACTTCTTGTCCAAGCCTATGACTCCAGTACCACGACAACGACATCGAGTTCTTCTTTGTCCACCTCGTCCACCAGCACACGCTCTTCTACCAGTTCATTGTCCTCCTCTTCATCTACAACTTTGACCACCGTATCCTCGCAAACATCTTCAATTTCCACATCGTCAATTGCATCATCGTCCTCATCCATAACTTCGACAACTAGATCTTCACAGATATCTTCTACATCTTCAGCGTCATCATCGTCTTCGCCTTCAACCTCCTCATCATTATCACGTAGCCTCACAACAACGGTGTCTTCTACTTCCTTTGACTCATCATTCTCTTCCTCCTCGCAATCTAGAAATGTTGGAGCACTCGCGCCATCTTCCTCGTCCAATGGAAGTGTACTGACATACAGCTTCGCAAGTTACGAAATGGTCTTGGTGGGTGGTCTGCCGCTGGTTGCCAGAACAGTTAGCAAGAAAACTGGCAATGAAGGTAGGTACAGTTGGCGATGGTAGCTCAGAAGTCACTTAACGAAACCTGAGCATTCGCAGTTTCTCCAAATTATAACAGGTTCTCAAGCAGACGTTCGTCGGATAAGAATGTTGTGGGGGCCTGCACTGTCTGCGCGTTGCTACTTCGATTCCATGGAAACCAAAAGTTTGACACAACGATGCTTTTCAAAGTTGGCTGATGAGAATAACTGTGTTTGTTGTCTTTACAGAAGTAAAATCTCAATACCAAGTAGTTTCATTTCCCTTTCCGCATCGAGGGTATTTAAAAAGCGGTTCTATTCAGCTCTTTCTCATCTCTTTCTAAACATTAGGACATCATATTTAGAGGAGAATCTTTTGACTTCAGATTCCGAATGAAAAAACGATCGCCCTCTATCAAATCAATATCACTATGTCTGAACCAAAATGTTGTCGAGCCACCACTGATTACCATTTCCGTCCAGAAGATTCTGATAATATTTTGAGGAGTTCGTCGGGTCATATGTCCAAGCCCAATAGCAAGAAGCAGCGCCATATTGCGTGAACAGAGATTCGTAGGTCGTACTAGCTGATTGAACTCCGCTTTGAGTGGTTGGACATGAAACATAAGCCGAGCATACGGACCATTCACCTATTATCAGCGGGACACCGAGAGTTGATGCGATTTGTGCGTAGGTTGAGATCTCCGAGCCACTGCCTGTATAGTCATGACCGTCAAACACAGTGTTAGAAACTCCTGTCACTGCGGACTGAATTGAGGGAGAGGTTCCTATGATAGGCCCACCCTTGTATGGCCCCATGAAGAGAATTGCTTTTTGTGTGAGGCTACGCATCTGGGAAGCGATGTAAGTTTGATATTGTGAAAGTTGCGAGTATTGATTGTTTGGTGTGTCTGGCTCGTTCATAATCTCGTAGGCAAGAGTACTGGGATGAGAATCGACTGCATTTATTACTGCTTGCTCGAATTGGTTTTGAAGATCCCATCCCTTCGTTCCTTGATATGTTACTGTATTTGCAAGCCAAGCATTCCAGAAATCACTTGGCGTCGAATACTGCGAAGTCAAATAGGAAGGAAAGCCGGTTATTGTCCCCCAAGAGGAAGGTAGACCATTCGTGCCATATGGAGTGTAAATCACATTAAGGCTATACTGATCTGCATATGTTGCGACATCCTGCAAATAGCTTACATATTGAGAGGGGTTTTTCTCATACTGCCCCCAGTTTATAATTACTCGAATTAGATTCCAGCCATCAGCATGGATTTGCGGGAAACTTATAGATGGAGGAAGTGACCCATCAGTAATGTTGGTCGAATCTTCCAGGACGCCCCAACGAAATTCCACTCCTTCGTATGTAGACCAAATTGAACTGGCGGTTAGATGAGAAGATGTCCTTGTAGATTTAGTAGATGTAGTGTGGGCGTTATCAGAAACTAAACGGGGTTGCACAGCTGCAAAAATCAACAGTGCTATGACGACTAATATAGCGATCTTAGCACGCCGTGTGTGCAAATATTCACTCATAATCCATCCTTCTGATATTTCGTTATGATTTGTAAGTTGGCGGTACGCAATTGCCGACGTAAATCGGACTATTGAATGAATCGGGAAAAAGTGAAATTCTTACAATGGAGAATGTTCTAGATTTCCAGTTGCCTAGTCTCCTTTTGACAAGATCTGAGAAAAAGTGCAAAGTTCTAACTAGGAGTCAAAGTGAACAGCTCTGAGTTCTTTCATTTCTGATGTAGTTAGACTGACTGAGTTACTAAGAGTCTAAAGAAGAAAGCTGTTGTTCTTGTTTGGAATCTATGAAATAGCAAAACAATTCGGGTTAAACAAGGAACAGGTAGATAGAATAATCAGCAAGCTTGAACCAGACGGAATTGTCTCAAGAGAAGAGGTAATCTTGTATCTTGAGGAGAAACCGCCGAGGCATGCCCAAAATTTTTATGAACTTCTCAGTGCTCAAGTTTCACGAACTATCAGTAACTGGTTAGGCCGTCAAAAGAAGCGACATAGATATAGACAAGTCAATGAAAGAAACAGACTAGTAGGAAGGTTTGGCTGTTGAATCTGCGAAAAATTAACTATCTGCGATATGCTTGGATTGCTCCGATACCGGTTGCATTGTTCACCATACTGTACGACGTTTTCTACACTAACACGAACATGTACCAATACATCGCATCAAGTACCGTGGCACTGCATCTAGCGGGTGTTGATATCGCTTTAGCACTTTCAATTTGTTTTCTTGGCTTGTATGGTTTGTCGTTAGAATGGATTATAGAAGAACAAAGAAGAGCACAGGAAGCGAACTCTGCAAGAACCACATAGGCCAAGTCAAGGTCAGCGTGAGGAGAAATCGCATTAACTGCATAGCGAGAACGTACTGGGTAACTATAGGCCTCTCCAATATATTGATAGACCTTTTTGTCTCATCCTTCTTTCTCCGATTTTAGTTTACAAAAAGCAAAGGTCTCATTTTCAGAAACGCTGGCGTGCTGTATCCCACCGTTCTCTCATATTTTTTGACCTTGGCATCGAAGTTAAAATTGGCTGTTTTCTGGAATTATGGAAGAGAAATCAGGTCTTAATATCCATTAGATTTCAAATTCATCATAATGAAGTGCAGATTCATCAAGATTTAATTATTCGCAATAAACCTCAATAAGGTTACAATTGCGTTGTACAGATCTTCAGAAATTTGGAGAGTTTTGAATTAAGAATGAAGCAGGTTCGTCATCATTTTCTGTTCGACTTACAGGGGTGGCAATTTTAAGAGATGAAATATTCTAGTATCCTGTTTCTTGTGTTGTTGTTGCTGCCTTCCTTTTTTTCTATGGCGCCTCTCTCATCTTCGAAAGCGCTTGCCACTGTGAGCGCAATATCGAGCTCAGCATCCTCCAGCCCAGTATCAACAATTGGAACTTCAACTTCCGCGCTTGCAACGCAAAATGACTACCAGGGGCAAGTCTTCACCGCTAACGGCTTGTACTGGTTTTTCTACTTTGACGGTAGCAATTATGGTTTCAGAACAAGTGTTGACGGGTCAAGTTGGTCGTCAGAAACTACTTTGACTACTTCGATTCTAAAGGGAGCCGGTGACATTGCATACTATGTATCAGGAAATTCAATATACTATGCAGGAGGTAAAAACTCTGCGGACAAACACTTCTATTACAGATACGGCGCTCTAAACAGTGATGGGACTATTACTTGGACTATTTCAGAGTCCGCGGTTCCGACTACCTATCCTTCAGTCAAGTTTCCCTCGATAATTCTGGATTCTAGTGGCAACATATGGGTGTCATTGAACTCCTACAACAATGCTAACTATATCGAAGTTTACAAGACCTCAACTTCGATATGGAGTCGGAGCCTAATCTTTTCACAAAGCGGTTCTGCATTCTCTCAGCTAGTGCCGCTCTCGTCTGGGAAGGTAGCTCTACTCTATCCGGCAACAACAATTCGCATATGGAACGGCGTGACATGGAGCAGTCCAGTGTCCACGTCAGTTGGCTATCATTTTGGGACCAGCTCTGCCGTCGCAATCGGCGACACTGTTGAACTTGCTGCTACCAATAAGACAAATATCTACTATCAAAGTTTCACTTATGGAAACAGTGCATGGTCCCCTCCAATCGAACTAGGTTCGGGGAACTCTGCTGGTATCAGCGGAGATGGAACAAGCAACCTTCTAATCTTCTACACGAGTAGTAACACAGTATCATTCGTTAATTCTTCGGACTCTGGTTCGTCGTGGAGTGCGCCTACAACGATAAGCTCAAACGAAGCCAATCCCTCTTCTATCGATGCCTCATTTAACATCGCGGCACCAAGCTATAGTGTAGAAGCAGGGTGGACTTCTGGTTCTTCTTCGCCATTCAACTTGAGGTTTGCCTCAGTCAGCCTTTCATCTTCCCCTCCACCTTCGCAAGTTACGCAACCTGTGACTCTCGCGCTTTCCGAGTTAGGATCACCAGCAGCAACTTTCACGGTCTCTGGTTGCAATGCCACCCCTTCAACGATTCTTGGTGACGGAATAGCACACAATATCACTGCAAATGCGAATTGCGTTGTCACAATTACTGCACCACCTGCAAGCAGTTCATCGAGATACGTGTTTTCAGGAGGGCAGACTACAGAAGCTTTCACGACGTGTGGTAGTAGTACCTGCTCAGACAAGTCCTACAGTTATGACTATCAGTATGCAGTTTCCTTCACAGCAAACTCGTCCGGCGGTGGTAGCGTGGCCCCGAGCTCTGGATGGTATAATGCTAGCTCTTCGGTGCCAATTTCTGCAACATCAAATAGCGGTTACAACTTTACAGATTGGACATCTTCCAGCACCTCGATTTCTATCGTGAACAACACGTCAAACTCAACTTCTGTAGCGATAAATGGAGCCGGAACCGTGACAGCTAATTTTGCTTCTTCTGGTTATGATAGTCCCAGTAATGTAGCTTCATCTACTGTGGGAGGTGCCATAGGCCTCACCGACCAACGCAAAGTGTTCCAGTCACAAGGCCTGTACTGGGTATTCTACTGCGACGGGAGCCATATTGGCTATGTAAGTTCTAAAGACGGATCAACATGGTCTGCTGAGACCACTATTGGAGCATCTTGTAACATAGGCCAGCGTATCTCCGTCTGGGTAACTGGAAACACAATTTACTATGTCCTAGTAAAGACCTCGTCGACTGACAAAAACTTCTATTATGGAGACGGAACTCTTTCTTCAACCGGAAAAATAAGTTGGAGTGTCAATGGTGCATCTTATGGCACAAATTATGATAAGGTTGATACTCCAAGTATCTCGGTTGATTCAGCTGGCAACATTTGGGTGGTGGTCTCGAACTATGATGGAACCAACTATCACCTCGAAGTGTATGAACAGAACGGATCTTGGAGTTTGAAAGACAAATTATCAGTTGGCAGTACAAATAAGGCAGCCAGCATTCTTTTTCCAACTTCAGGAATAGCTATCGTTTATGGAAGTAGTAGTGGAACTGTTTCTGTCATCACTTCATCGAACGGTGGGAGTACTTGGTCGAGCCCAGTTGCGACGTCATCGTCGGCTTATGCTTATTCTGACTCCCAGGCAGTGGTCGTCGGGAACACAATTTATCTTGCGACTACCGATCGGACAAACGTTTTCTTCCTCACTTATAACTACGGAGCTACCTCGTGGTCTTCTGCTTTCAAGATTGGATCAGGGAGGGGTGCCACGCTTTCTACTGATGGTTCATCCGGTCTTATCTTGGCATATCATGTGAGTAGCACTACGATAGAGTTTGCGACAAGCACAAATTCTGGACTGACTTGGAAGGCGGGACAAATTATCAGCACAAGTGAGAATGGAATACATGACAACATTGGATCAAGTTATTTGATTGCGAACAACAAAGCTTCCATAATTTGGATGGTAGGGACAGGCGCATCTAACGAGATCCGCTTTGCCACTGTAAGCTTGACCGCTTGATTTTGACCATACGGGTGAAATGACATGATGTACAGTATTTGTATAACTAACTACAATAAGGTTCAAACGCTAAGGGATGCGCTAGATAGCATTCTAAATCAAATTGACGAGAGGTTTGAGGTCGTGGTGGTTGACAATTCCAGTGATGACGGTTCTTTCGAGATACTTCAGGATTATGCACGTGACAAAAAGATCAAGTTGTTCACCCAGAAAGAACGCAACCGCGGTCTGGGAAGACAGAACGCCTTCCTTCATTCGACTGGCAAGTGGATAATTTCTGGCCTCGACACGGACGACATCTGTTTGCCAAGGCTATGTGACTTGCTCAAATTTTATCATGAGACTTGTGAGGGAAAAATTTTGAGTGTCAAACGCACTGGTGTCACCGTGGCCACGCGAAATTTGATCTTGCAATCCGGTGGTTGGAGAGACCTTCAGCGTTATGAGAATTGGGAATTATTCAGACGTATCGCGATGTTGAACTTATATTCATGGACTATTTTCTTGATTACAGGAAAATTCAGTCAACATTCTGAAAGACGTAATAGGCTTGGAAGAGTGAAACATTATTACGAGTGTTATCTAAACTCATTTAGACTCAAACACAGGTTCTCTGACGAAGGTCAGAAACCACGAAAGATAGACAAAATAGCATTCCTTTTAGCCAGGATCTCAGCCTTCTTTTATCCATCTTATACCGAGGGGAAAATTGGTTTCACATCGTATGAACATGAATACTACGTAGATTCTAGTGCGTGGTGGCCAAGTAAATCAGATCTAGATGACAAAACAATACAAGAATGGTATAAGAGGTACGAATTACCGTTGCCAAGGTTATTTGACGCTTGACATGAGGACACTTCGAGTAGGTGTAACTTCACGTTTGCACGTAGCTTATTCTTTTTCAATAAGCCTCTCTACGATCCAATGGATGCTCACAAGGCGTTCCACGTATCCCAGAGCATCATCAAAGAGGGCATTGTCCCGCTAATTCAGCAAGACCAAACCGCAATACCTGCTGCCCATGTTCTAGTGGGCGGAGAAGGACCGTTGGCAGAAGAGTTCATGCGCCTCCGAAAGAAATCCGTTGATGCGCCTATGACTTTCGTCGGCTTTATCAATACGGCATGTTACCACAATACGTGAGTGCGTGCGACATACTGCTATTCCCTGTCAATACTTCGGTTCATGCTCAAAATACGATCTCATTGAAAATATTTGAAACACTTGCCTTGGGGAAACCGATAGTTGCCACACGAGCACTTGTAACTAACAGAGACTACAAGAAGCGGGGTGGCGTCGTCTGGGCTGGCTCAGACCTTGATAGTTTTCTCGCAGCTCTAGTCATGGTTCATGACAACTATTCTGCGCACGCCTCACTTGCACATCACCAAGCGTTGAATTTCCGAGACTATTCGATAGAAATCACTATTACTAGAATTGTTGAGCAAGTAAGAAAGCTATGTTCAAATTAAGGCTTGCCACAAGTCATTAGGCATTAGTAGAATAATCAATGATAATTTGGAGCCGAACCAAAAATTATGAATCTTCAGAGCGAAAATAGCCCTTTGAAGAAAGGGGGTTGCCTTGCTTGGAAGTTCATCTCCAGAAATCTTTCCGAGTATGCATATCCGCTGGTAATATACGCCGTCATCTCGTTCCTGGTATTTTGGCCATTACTAACTAATATTACAAGTACGACAGTAATAGGCTCGGATTATGGCGAGCCGGGTTCAGATAGATATCAGAATCTTTGGAATTTGTGGTGGACGAATTACTCTGTCTTTACAAAACACGCCTCACCTTACTATACTAACCTCCTTTACTATCCAGTTGGTGCAAACCTAGTTACACATACCCTTTCACCTTTAGCTGGACTGCTTAGTTTTCCGTTCCAGTTTGTAAATCTGACATTTGCCTTCAACGTCATACTTTTGTTAGGGTTCATATTGTCGTGCTTCTTTGGCTATTTACTTGTCAGGCACTTAACACATGAGAAATACGGTGCCTTTGTAGGAGGGATTATTTTTGGGTTCAGCCCGATGCATCTCTCACAGACGTTCATCGGTCATTTGAACTGGACGAGCATTGAATTTGTTCCTTTGTTCGCCTTGTTGTTTTTGCTCATGATTGAAAGGAAGGAGCTGAAATACGCTTTTGGAAGCGCCATTTCTTTTCTCTTCGTAGTGTTTTTCGGGGATCCTGAACAGGGGATAATGGCTCTCATCATAGCCTTTTTCATATTACTCTACTATCTGATAAGACCTAAAACAAGAATAGAAGTAATTAACAAGAAATTTTTGCTGTCGCTTCTGTCTAGCATTGTTGTATTCCTAATTGTAAGCTCACCACTTCTACTTCCCATTTTGAGTGGCATACAAAACGGCGTACTAAGCAATGTCAACCAAGGTGTAAAAGTGACCGACTTTATAAAATGGAGCACAACATTCAGTACTATTTTATTACCAAGCTATAGGAATCTGACTTTCTTGGGCCTTCTACCCAAAACATTTGTTTCCAACGAGTCGGTCGCTTACATCGGCATCATTCCTGGTTTGCTTTTGATTTATGGTGTGTATAAAGACAGAAAGAGTAAATTAGGACATACATTCCTCTGGCTAGCATTATTATTATTCTTCCTATATCTCTCCATGGGCCCTTATCCAAGTGTTAGTGGATCTGTCATCACTCCGTTCCCCGGATTGTACCGGCTATACAGTCATTTGCCAATCTTCAACATAGTCAGGGAGCCAGGCAGATTTGATTTGATCGCTACATTGGCTCTAGCTGTGCTGGCGGGATTCGGATTTAAAGAACTCCTAAACAATCCCAAAATCAATCGTTTTCATAATCTCGATACGGCGCGGACTAAGAAATATGTTGTCGCGACTATTACAATCCTAATTCTCGTAGAATATGTGGGCGTGCCTTTTGTTCCATCATACTCCAGCACTCTATTCTCTCCCGTCGAGCTTCCTAGTATTTACAGAGAAATAGGTCAAATGCCAGGAAACTTTAGTGTGTTGATTCTTCCAACTTCCCAACCTTATGCAGCACGAGCGATGTTTTATCAAACAGCTTTTCAGAAACCAATTTTGGATGGATACACTTCAAGAGAAACTGGATCAGAGGCAAATGTAACAAATAGGATTCCTCTGGTAGAATTTGCAGATGCATTGGCGAACGTCTCGGGATATACGCTCAGTTCTATATCCAAGGACTACACAAACAACACTATGTTTTGGCTGGCTCAATACAATGTACAAGTTGTTGCTATAATTACAGCTGCATATACTCAAACAGAACTGAGTATTCTCCAAGAAAATTGCACTAGCCTATTTGGTCCCGCAATATTTCAAGATAACTCTACTATTCTTTTTATTGTCGCGCAAAACAGCGCTGTCAAATAATCCAATCTTAAGAGGGATCCTGAGAATTGGGTTGTTGCACAATATTTCTTCAGCTCATGATCTAAAGTAAACGTATATTCACAACCGTACACTTGAATTCGCTATCACTTCTGTCACGTCTTACTAAACAAATCTCGGTCTGCAGACTGCTTGAAGAGGGTGTCTTTGAGCGCTGTTCATATTCCATAAGATCTACTAACGTCTCGGAATCGGGCATAACATTTTTCTGGAAGTTACGCACTATCAGCCTTCACCTGAGAGACTCTTTCTAGCTTGAGATGAGAGCGTGTTCGATTCATCCTGTCTCGTTGTGGAGGTTCAAAAGGTTGGTTGGATCGCATGAGGGTCTGCAATGTGTATTGAGCTCTCCGTGCTCAAAACCAAATCCTCATGAGATCCGAGTTCTCGATGGCAATCTTCATGAATCTGGCAGCGTTCCATTCCCTGTCGTATTCATCGAGAAAAGAAGGAATTGTTGCATCCGCTATCTCTCGGATCCCGTTAGTTGTGTGCCTGACCTGGTCATGATGAGAAATCTGACTTCCGAAAAATAAATGAAATGATTCGTGGCTGGATTCTTTTTTGGCCATATATTAGTGAGAAGTTGAGATGCAGAAATATCTAAACCAAAAGTTATTGGCTAACGCCTAAGTGTATGTTTCCAAAATCTGAAATCCACCTTAGTTTCCATTGGAGGTTTCATTCATTGGGAAATGCACTTATACTCAAGCATGCTCGCCATCTCTGATGTTTGGTCATAAACTATTGATCGCTTTCAAATACAAGATCTACACGATTTTCAAATGCATTTGGATGAATTGTAGATTCGCTACACTTAAGCACCCTGTAATGAAGCTTAAGTTCGAGTACCTTGTCCATGCTAATCCTGCTATCAGCATGTCGTTGTGATTCGAAAGTGCATACAGCGTGATGACTAAGACCCTGAACGGAGTTTGAGCAACAGTCTCCTGGAAGTTGTGTACGAGAAAGATGCAGAGCCAAAATTGGGGGGGCAGACCAAGGTCATTCTGGCTTCGAGTGAGTATCGCCGTTGTTGCCATCGCATTGATTTCTTTGACATTCGTTCTCATTCAGGCGCCATTAGCGACTCCAGCTTCTTCAAGCACCAGTAGGACCTCGACGATTAGCACAGCATCCACGATAACAAAGTCTACGTCCTCCTCTAGTTCTTCGTCATCCTCCTCTTCCTCATCTACGTCGCCTCCTTTGGCAACTCTACCCCTGAATCTCACTGTTTTTCAGTCAAGTGCTCCTGCAGCAACTTTCACAGTCTCTGGTTGTAGTGCCTCTCCCAATACTATTGTGGGCGACGGAGCAACACATGATATCACTGCAGATGCAAATTGTGCTCTCACGATTACCGCGCCAGCGGCAGGTAGCTCATCGAGATACGTGTTTTCGGGAGGACATCTCTCGCTAATCCTTGACACTTGTCAGAGCGGAACATGCCAAAATCAAACCTACACCTATGATTACCAATATCTAGTTTCCTTCATTGCTAATCCTAGCAACGCAGGAACAGTTGATCCAAATTCAACCTCATGGTACAATGCGACCTCATCCGTAGCATTATCTGCAACGCCTAGGAGTGGCAACGCTCTCGCCTATTGGACATCCTCCAACACTTCGATATCAATTACCTCGTCATCTGCGATGATTAATGGGTCTGGAACAATCTTTGCGAATTTCGCATCATCTTCGTCGCCCGTGACTGTGGTGAATTCATCCGCTGGAGCTGCTACTGGCTTCTCCGAGCAGCGTAAAATGTTTCAATCCGTGGGATTATACTGGCTGTTCTACTGTGATGGAAGTAACATCAGCTATGTGACTTCTCCAGACGGAGCGATTTGGTCACATGGAACTTCTCTTGGTGTGCCTTGCGGCGCCACATATCAATCGGGTCAGCACTTTTCACTGTGGTATTCAAACAACACTAACACGGTGTATTACATTCGAGTGTTAACGACATCGACTGATAAAAACTTCTATTACAGATATGGACACCCTGATTCTAATGGAAGCGTAAGTTGGAGTATTCCAGAGAAATCGAGCGCCACTACTTTTGGATACGTTGATGTTCCATACGTGTCAGTCGATCCCGCCTCTGGTAATATCTGGGCAGTAGTGTCAACTTACGACGGAACTAATTACCACTTGGAAGTCCACGAGCATAATGCTACTGGATGGTACCGTATGGATATTCTTAATGTAGGCACGGGCAACAGTAGTGCAGGCAACGTTCTCTTTGCGAATTCAGGAATAGACCTCATTTACGGAAGCACTAGCGGAAAAATATTCGTTTCCACATCCTCGAATGGAGGCCTTAACTGGACAAATGCAGTGGGAACATCGGCCAACAATTATGCTTTTTCTGATTCTGAGGTTGTAGTTGTCGGTAATACAATATATGTTGCTACCACAAATCGAACAAGTCAGGCTTCGGATAGTGTTTTCTTTCTCTCATATAAATATGGAAACATGACGTGGTCGCAGGCCACTTTAATTGGACTGGGAAGGGGTGCCACGCTTTCGACCGACGGATCAACTTACCTTGTTCTAGCCTATCATATTAATAACACGCCCGTTGGCTACATCGTTAGCACCAATTTGGGTTCGACATGGAGCAACCCTACACTGTTCAATTCAACTGAAACCAGTATTCGTGATAACATAATTGCGGCTTACTCTATCGCAAATAATACTGCAGCACTCGCCTGGATGGTTGGTCTTAACTCGCCCTATACTATCAGATTTGCTACTGTGACTTTCCCCTCGTCATCTACTCCATCTTATCTGCCTAGCATGCCGTTGTCTCCAAGTATCTTGGACACCATTATAATTTTGGCAATTAGCTACCTTTCTTTCTTATTGTCCCCTAGGCTTCCCAGAAAGTTCGAGGTTGAAAGTGGGATACTCTTTAACAAACTTGCAAAATGTGTAACCTTTCTTCATCTCCAGCTAAATTGAAATCGTTGACTATGCAACTCGATCAGAGAAGCGAATCACTGATGTAAGTGCTCGGAGCGACAGACTTGCACGGAATGAAATCTAAAGACAACGATTATCGTCGTAGAGACTGAATCTTGGAAAGTTTTTTAGAAAAGTGACTTACACCAGAGAGTATCTCGAGACAAAGACTCCGAAGAAACTCAGAAGGCAAGCTGTTTCTTTTCCGTCAATGTCGAGTCCATGATGTTCAGTGTTCTCACTGCAACATTCTTCCATGTAAACTGCTTTGCAATGGACACTGATCTTCTGCTCAGCTCTTCGCGCCTTCCTTTGTCTTGAAGAAGATTCAGGATAGCCCCCGCGAGCGCCTCCTCATTCCCGGTTTGTACGAAAATAGCTGCATCTCCAAAGATCTCTTTTGCGGTAGGAATATCACCCAGAATGCACGGCAGACCGCTTGCCATTGCTTCCAACACTGACCTTGAAAGACCTTCCAGTTTCGAAGGCAGTACGAAGATCTTGGAGGAACGAAGAAGTTTTCGAATCGAGATTTCGTCAGGAAAGTAACCTGCAAAAACTACATTCTTTGATATTTGCAAATCCTCAATCTGCTTGTAATAAATTGGAAACATACCCGGCCAAGCTTCACCTACAACTAGGAGCTTTGCATCCGGTCTCGTTTTGATTACTTTCTTCCATGCGCCAAACAGAGTCGTTATTCCCTTATTTGGATCTATTCGTCCCACGAAGCATGCATCATACATCTCAGCTCCTTCATCGTTCCCTTTGCTAAACCACACATCGTTCACGCCTCGCCCTATGACAAATACATTTCTGGGGTGTAAACACTCACTAGCGTAGGATGCAATGTGATTTGTCGGGGTCAGACAAATCGCATACCTGCAAGCTAGTCGCCTTGTGACACTCAAAATGAATCTTCTAGCTGCGTGCTTTAGCCTGTCCTCGATGGATATGGAAAATGAGAGAAGTTCATCAAAGCTCAACCGATCTTCGGCAATCATGCGGTCATCCAGCACCCCGAGGAAGAACGGCGTTCCAGTTATGAGGCTCGCAATGTAGCCAGGGATCACAGAGCTAATATGATCAGAGTGATAGGCAAATATGATATCGGACCTAAATTGCCTAACGAGCTTGATGGCACGAAGTGTGCTCCTGAGCAAAAACAGCGGACCACTCTCAATGTGAAGCTGTTGAAAACCAGAAGTGTTATCATCACTCGCAAACAAACCAGAGGGTTCAAGAGCATAAACGCTTGCACCGATAAGTCCCAGATTCATTGCAAGATCTGCAAACGATCTTTCGGCTCCGTAGACCATCCCAGTGGGTGGAAAGTCAGGTATTACAATCGCAAGGATTCGTGTCACAGATTTTCCAGTACGTCGAACTTTTCCTCGATCCGTATATATGAATTAGAAGAACAACCTATCCAAACGCCGCACGAACAGGGATGGTGTTATTTTGAGCCGGATAATTGGTTGGACCAACCTTCCACGGTTAGCTCTACTCGCTCGGTGAGTCATTTCGCAATCTGAGGGAATTGATGTTGGCAAGATATTTAAAACCGCTCTGACAAAGCCGCGGAAGATATTAGCCATATTCCACAAAGAGACTCTGTTCAATAAACTAAACCGACCGATTGCTCTTTCATTCGGCCGCCGCCGGCTTCAAGTCACCACGGGTATTCTCTTTCTTATCGCTGTAGCCTCTATAGCTATTGCTCTCAATCTACTCACATTCCTTTCCGCTTATCCAGCTATGTTTGAGCAAGGATTGATTAAAGCGCGCGATTTCTCCGCTTACTACGTTGGAGCGTGGAGACTCCTATACAATCCCCAATACGTGTACTACCACGGAGGTCTTCCAAGCGACTATCAGGTCAACGCTATCCCAGATACTTTCAAGTATCTTCCTTTCTTTTTGCTCTTCATCTTACCACTCCTAACGTTGAGTTACCAGTCCGCACTTATTTTCTTCAACGTTCTTCAGTTCCTGATGCTACCGCTCATGGGATGGTTCATATACAAGACTCTTGCATCGAGGAAGAAGAGCGTACTCATAATCGCAGCAGTGCTAATTATTGCTCTAATTGAGCCGTTCGCTTATCCGCAAACGCCATTTCTTTCTTACCGCTTGACTGAGATCAAAGATTTCATCAAGACGGGGTCCCTCTCAGTTCTCCGAGATGGATTCTCGAACAGTTATTATTATCAGTGGATCGATGGTGAATCAAAAGTTCTGCAGACATTTTTAATTCTGTTATCTGCCTTTTTCTCTATCAGAACATCTAGGCTCTCTCGGATTGGTTCTGGAATAGCCTTTTCGCTATCCTCTTTTGACCCTCGGCCCACTTTGCTCGCACTTCCCATAATATTTATGTTCAACAGATCCACAAAGAATCTAACGAGATTCTTTTTTAGCGCAGCTCTTACCTTTGTTATCACCAATGTCCCACTCATGCTGTATGCAAACATTGCACAGCAGTTCATTCATGAGGTCTTCATTGGAGGCCCACTCATATTTTACGCATATGAGTGGATTCCAGTTTACACAGTGATTGCGTTCACGCTAGCGAATTACGATATATTCTTGAAGGGTGTTAGGACGCGCATCAAAACCGCTCCGAATGGTTCTTCCACCTAAGAACAAATGCGCGCGGCCGTTGGTGCCGATAGATTAATAATTGCTTCAACGCATAAACTGATACCCCTTTTTGCTCAGAATAGGTCAACCTCAAGAAACCGACATCGCAATGCTCGACAATATCCAAGAAACTGATGCTCGATACTATGACCTGCATGGACTGTTTACGTTCAAGGTTAGCGGTCGCGGGGATTCAGTAGGAGAGGGACTAGATCGGGAACTTTGCCGTTTCAGAATAAAGTCAGGGAAGCCTGACCTCTCGATTGAATTCGGAAGTTTTCCTTCAGATGATTGGGTGCCAACGGGTTTTTCCATAGATAAGAATCTCTTTTATGATCGCGCTTTATCGGCAACGACGGTTCTTTGGAAGACAAGTTCGGTTATCAAGAAAAGAGACGTTCGCTACATCCTCCTGGGTGATATGAAAAAGCCAAATGACAACGTATCCGTTTACATTCCCAGCACGATTATTAGCAGACGGAGGAAACCGAAATTCTGGAGAAACATTCCCCAAGAGCTACTGAAAAAGAACTGGGCCAAAGCGGCTCTTTTGGGATTGAGGAGAGAGTCATTCTATTCATTCGAAGAGGTCGATAACGCGACCAATGAGGTCCTCATGTTAATAATACAGCCTTACCTGTACTACAGACTTCCAACTCGTGGATACTCATTTGTTCACGGGTCGGCAGTCTCGACCGCAGATGGCTCAGGAGCTATTTTCTTTGGCACTTCAAACGTGGGAAAGACTCGAGTGGCTCTTGAGATGGCAAGGCAAGGGATGGATTTTCTTGGCGATGATCTTGCTATAGTCGGTCCACAAGGCCAAGGCTTTTCATATCCAAAGAGAGTTAGAATTGAGCCTCAGGATACCCTGATCTATCCAAAACTTATGGCTTTAATTCGTTCCAGCATGGATGGGCGGCAGAGGTTTGTGTTCGATGCCACACGGAAGTTTTCAAAAGGAAAAGCGATCGGTGTCAACGTACGACTTCCCATAACCGATCTCTTGCCAAACACAAAGGTGCGAGACAGTTTCCGACTTCGAACGCTTATTCACGTAAAGCGAGTGATAGGAAGCGAGCCTTTTGTCCAAGAGTTGGATCATGACTCTTGCGTGAACCTGCTAACCTCTGAACTTTTTTGGCAATTCAGTACCGGAGGAAAACAGGAGTATGTGTCTTGTGCTTCATACGTCAACGGGAAATTCCTTGAGGAGGAAGTGAATCACCATGCAAGAGTAGTGGAGATAATTTCTAAAGCTGTGGATGGGGCGAAATGCCTAGAACTTCAATTACCCACCCAGTTTGAGTCGGAAGAGGTTGGGAAAATGATTAATAGAGTTGTTTCCTTATAACTCATGTCCAGGAAAAAGAAACAACATAGAAGTTTGTTGTGAAAGACAGTGATAACCGAAGAAATTCGCGATCGCCCTTACAGAGGCGAGAACCTCATCTTCATAGTCGGATGTCAGCGAAGCGGAACTACTTGGCTTCAGAAATTGATCGCCTGCCATCCGAGGATTAAGACAGGTGCAGAATCAAATGTTTTCTCATCCTTCATCGGTCCAGAGCTCCGCATGTGGAATGAGCAACTTCAAAGGATAAGAGAGGGAAAGGCGCGCACGGGTCTTCCAAGCTATTTCTCGGAGGAAGAGTTCATGCCAATAATAAGCGAACACATGATGAAGCTTCTCTCACCAATGCTATCCCAACTCAAAGAGGATCAGATCTTCCTTGAAAAATCTCCTGATCACGCTTTCTTTCTGCCTGAGATAGCACAAATGTTGCCTGAAAGTAAGATAATCCACATTTTGAGAGATGGAAGAGATGTAGTTGCATCACTATTGAACGCTTCACAATCTTGGGCTCAACACTGGGCTCCGAGCGATTCTCGTAAGGCTGCTAGAATGTGGGTAAAGCATGTTAAAGCCGTGAGAGATGGGTCGAGGAAGCTTACAAAAGATCAATTTCTTGAAGTAAGATACGAAGACCTTCTCATGTCAACACCTCAGGTACTCAGAAGAACGACCGGTTTCCTCAACCTTGCGTGGAGTGATGAAGACATGATGAAAGCAATCGAACAAAACAGCGCTGAAGTAGCGAGACGGACCGGTGGAACCGAGATAGCCGTCGGTGGGGAAACTGCAAGGGTCCCCGACGACATTCGAAAGCAGCCTCCCAAGATACGGAAGGCGCGAGCGGGTTCTTGGAAGGAAGATCTCTCTTTCACAGACAAGTTCAGAGTATGGCGTGTCACTAGGAGAACTATGGATGAGGTTGGATATCATTGGGCGTATCCGTGGTAGAAATAGGCTTGTGTCGAACGCGAGGCAAATACGTGGATCGAACTTCGCAGATGACCACACTATGGCTACAGTCACATTCGCCGCGCAGACAGGGAAGTAGTACAATTTCGATTTCCGTTAGAGCAGTCTAGAAGCGTCGACTTGTGGACATCGATAGGTTTTTCTTGCTAACTTGTTGAACCCGAACTCTCATTCGAAGATGATACTTGCATTTAGCTCTTGGTTGAAGTGGCAGAACTAGAATAGACGGTCAAAAACAGATCGTTCATGGGGGCGGCCGTCGAGTCGTTTCTTGCGAGATTACCCAAATTGAAAATGTTCTCAACTGTAGCAAGAAGCGAATAATGAGTATACTGTGTCGAAGAGGAGTAACCCATCTTTACAAAAGGCGAAACTACAATGCTAGCGACATTATTTAGTGAGCCGCCCTCGTCATACACTATGAACACCACACTACTATTGAATTCAGGGGAATGAATTATCTTCGGCATCAGATTTGCAAGCCATTTGTCAGCGTTGTTGATCTGAGATGTTCCTCCGCAATATGTGATGTTGTTATGGCCGTCGTCACATACGTTAGGGGTTATAAAAGAAAATTGAGGCAGGCTATTGTTGTTTAAATCGTTCAAAAAGCCAGCTCCGGTTGTAACGTTCATAGGAACAACATGCTGGTCGCAATAAGTGGTATTGTCCACAATATTCGTGTAATAGACAAAGGGGTTGTGCCTTGGTGCGTAGTAAGAAGTCTCGGTCAGATTGCACGGGGTAGGCATCGATTCAGCATACTCTTTCCAAGATATACCATGGGTTCTGAATAAGTCGACTATGTTCGTGCCGGTAGTATTGCATGCAGTGGGTTCACAGTCAGAGGTGAATCCAAGAGTAGAACCTGATGTCATTGCTATGTAGTTGGGGAGCGAGGGATGTCCCACTGCAAAATAGTTAGCGGCGAGGGCAAATTGACTGGCAAGCTGGTTTTGATAAGGAGCTTGCGATGTATTTCCTATCACACTTGCGAATCCTTCATTTTCTTCAACTATAATTATTACGTGACTTATGTTACCACCTCCAATTTGTGGAAACACAGTGATGGTTCTGGCGGGATAGAGTATTCTCGGCAACGCAAGGCCCAGCAACAGGACAATCACGATTAGAACCAGGGTCACGATAAACGTATTCCGTTTCATCTTGGTTTTCATATCTGCTTTCATTAGTCCGTCTTACTCCAGCAGACCAAGAATCGGTTGCATTGCTCGAAATCTGAAACCTTTCATGAGGACAAACCTCACAAGACCAGATTTCTTCTTTTCATGAAAATCTATTTGCATTTCAACCTCATACTCCCACTCCAAGTTATACCTCGCCTTTGGGAAAGGAAGCCACTTTGTGGAGCTTGGACTGAGATTAGAATCACAAGTTAAGAGTGTTTTGACGATAATTTGTACGTTACCTGACAAACTCTACTGACAAATATTCTTGACATGTAATCTATATGAGGAAGGCAGTTCAAACATCTGCCGTGAAGAAGTCGTCACAGCGAGTAGCGGATGCTTTTTCTGACTGGAGAAAATACTCGCTTTGTCAGATCCTGAGATCTTTGTGAGTTCGAGAAGCATTGTCTGACATTCGTGTAGCAGTTCTTTCACCTTACACTTGGGGGAGTCCACAATGGGGCGGGCAAGTTAGAATATTTGAAATCGCCAAGGTTCTTGGGGAAAGAGGGCTTAAGGTGGAAGTGTACGTTCCTAACGTTACTGAGAAAGTAGAGTTGACAAATGTCGAGATTAACACGTGGAACGAGCTTGAGGGCCTATTGGTCTACCTTCCAGTTACGCTTCACAATGTAAGAAGGTTAGTGCGCCGCAGCTGGCACATAGTGAAATCTGCTGAACGATTTCGGCGATATGACCTAATAATTTCAGAACTCCTCACCACTGCTTGGCACGGAATGCTTCTTGGGAAACTCGCTCGAAGATCGGTCATTTTGGATGAGCATAACATTGAGTGGTCTCTGGCATATCAGCTCGGATTGAAGGCGAGGTACAACTGGCGTTTGCTTCAGAGGTACGAAAAGATTTGTTGGAAGAACTTTGATCATACCACGGTAACATCGCAGAAAGACAAAAAGACAATATTGGACGGATTTGGCACGGGCGATTCCAAGAAGGTTTCCGTCGTCCCCAACGGCGTAGATTGTTCTGTCTTCACACGAAATGAAGAGCAAAGGGAAATCATCAGAAAGAGCTATTCCATCAATGACAGACCAACAATACTCTACATGGGAGGGTTCGGTTACTTTCCAAACGATGATGCGGCTAGGATAATTATTGAAGAGATATTTCCACGTGTCAAGAGATCAATTCCCGACTCCCTGTTCATGATCATTGGAAGAGAAGCCGATCAGTTGGTGACACCACCCGGTAATAATTTTCTTGTGCCTGGTTTGGTACGTGACGTTCCGTCGCATATCAATGCCTCAGACATCTGTATCGCTCCTCTAAGATTCGGATCGGGTACCCGACTCAAGATACTTGAGTGGATGGCTTGTGGTAAGGCGGTGATTGCTACCACAAAGGCAGCAGAGGGACTGGAGGTTTCCCATTGCGAAAACATAATCATTGAAAACGATATTGAAAGATACGCCTTTTGGATAGCAAAGCTACTCGCTGAGCAGGATACCAGAGAGAAGATTGGGAGAAATGCTAGAGCGTTGGTTGCAAAGGAATACGATTGGAAGGCGTGTGTTCTTCCTATGGTCGACGCGATTAAGGCAGTTCTTGAGTCAAACTGAATCTACCTGGTGACAGCCCACGACGCCTATCTCTGCTTGTCCTTGGCCACGTGAACCGATGCTTCTAAATAATACTTCGAATCATACGGGTTGAATGTCTTGTTGAAGGGGTCACTGTAGTTCTCGTAGAAGGGGAGACTCATCCTTACAGCGATTTCCACAAGTCGCTGTGAAACTGTTACATGCTCGCCTTTCGAAAAAATAGGCCGGCCACATCTCATATTGTCGCGATACTTTTTGAACCTTGACCTCAGTTTTTCTAGCGGCTTACTCCTTTCGTGATGCGCGTTCACTTCCTCAAGAAACTTAAAGTCGCACCATTTGTAATGTTCATGCCTTGCGGCCCGGCTTACCAGCTCCCAGTCCTCTCCCCATTGCAAGTCTCTCCAACCGCCGATCTCTTCGATAAGTTTTCTCGGGGCGAGAGTGAAGTTTTCTCCGCCCCAGTAGCTTCTTTGATCGATGGAACGAGCCCATAGCAAATCTCCTTCACATGCCGAATGGTACAGGGACAATAGTTCGGAAAGGTGGGGCAGGAATACATCATCAAGATCCATATTTGCAATAACGTAGAGCCCTTTCGAATTTTCAAAGGCGATTTGGCGGCCCTTGCCTCTTGAGCTTCTCCCGCGGACCAAATTTATGGTCCCGGCATTCGCGTATTGTTGCAACACTTCCTGAGAACCGTCGTTGCTAAAGTTGTCAACAACAACAATCTCGAATTTTTCATTTATTTGAGAGAGAATACTATCAAGAGACTTCTTAATAGTGGGCCTGTTGTTATAATGCGTGATGCAAATGCTGTATTCGAGGGTCAATGGGTATCGCAACTAAGAGTTCTCAGGTGGGAAAGCTCTTGGAACAATCAGAAGAAACCCGGCATGAATAAGTCTTTAGTGGCCTAGTCCTGAAATCTTCTTGCAAATCATGCAAGTGTGAACGAATCTCAGGCCAGGCTCGGGAGGGAATCTGCTTTGCTCCATGATAGAATGAAAGAGTAGATCTCGGAAACCGATATGAATTTGAAATCCATTGCGAAGCATCTCCAATTCAGCTGAATTTTTATGCAAGACAAGACTTAAGATTGGGCCCAGGTTAAGGTCTAGTTCTGGGAGTATTTGGATCAAGCAATGAAGCATGGCAAGGTGGAGACAAGCTCAGTTTCAAGTCTTCGGCATTCCAGGAATGCTTCTCCCGCGGAAGAATTGACTTCTGAAGATGAGAAGCGGATATACGAGCGGCTGAAGCGACTAGGTCATATTTAGCTTTCTCGGAAGAAATGCTGCTCTATACGTTTCGTCAATCCTCTGATTTTGGCAAAGAAAGTAGGGCCTAGAACAGCGATCTCCAGAGCACAATCATGGATTCACAGACTACCGTCCTATGTTTGCCATTTAAAGAAATCAAGACGTCTTATCCTTCCCTTAACTGCCACTGCACCAACAAACCCTGGAGCAGGTATCAGTCCTCGAATGCACCATCGGGAACTCTCAAATGAATCTTGTATCTCGGCTGAAAGATGAGACAATCCCTCGCCTTGTGCTTTCAAATAGGCTTCCTTGCGAGTCCATATTTGGAAGAAGGAGATGAGTTTGTCATAACCCGAGACATGCGAAATTGTTTGTCTTTCTTGATTGGAAAGAAAGCGATTGACGAGTTTGTCTAATTGAGCGATTCGTACTATTTGTTCCAAATCCACTCCTACTTCTCGCGCTTTGGTGATAGCGTAGAGAGCAAAGTCATGCGAATGAGCTAGATTGAAACGAACTTCATGTGCTCCGAACTCTTCAGTCAAGTTTGGCTTCCCTTGTTCAGTATACGAGAATCGAAGCTCGGCTGGCCTTACCTGCAAGTAATATCCTAGAATCGCCCTTAGGATTCCACGGCTTGCAACAAAATGCTTTCTCCATTTTCCATAGAGCTCTCCAGTTTTTGCTTGTTCGTCCGCACTCAGCGTGCGCTTCAACAATCTCAGACTTGATTCCGTTTGACCAAGTGACGCGCACCAAACATGTACTATCCCCTCCGACAATCTCAAATTGGGGCCTGGAAAGACCCAGTTGGGCACTTTATGACTCATAAATTCTGTTTGCGAGACACTGCTGTTCATGGAATCAGCTCTTGTTGGCCCAATTCATTTGATATTATGAAGCTCATTGCCCAGCATCAATAAGCCATAGTGTGTTATTTGATCTTCTCGGAATCCAAGTCCGTCATTCTAGATTAAAGATTTCGAGGCGCGGCCACTGGTTCGGAAAGTACTGCTGCCTTTTTTGGAGTAAAATCCCTTTGAAGCAAAGTGGGATCGTGCAATCTGCTCCACTGAGCGGGATATTGTCGAATGGCTGCTTCGAATATAGTGAGGCATCTTCGAAAGGAGCCTAACGTATCAATGTCGATTGGTATTGGCTCAGAAATTTCGAGAACTTGGTGGCTCCAGTCATGAGAACGATGCATCACCATCGTTAAAATTGGTGCTCCGGTGAGCTGCGCCATCTTAACTGCCCCAGGAGAGAAAGAGGCTTTCCCATTCAGAAAATCAACCTGAATTGGCCTCGCCGTTCCTGCCGATGCGTCAAGCATTATCCCGAGCACTTCATTTCTACGCAATATGTTTGCTGCTTGGACAGCCACTCCAATATTATTTGATGTTGCTAATACGTTTGGTCTCCACAAGTGAGAGGTAAGTGGGTAGCCTTTCCGTAGTCTATTTATCATGCGTTTTGGAAATTTGCTCTGCTGTTGCAAAGACCATCTGGCAATCAAGGTAACCGGGAATCCCAACGCACCAACCACTGAAAAACAGCAACGAGAAGAGCCCAAATGAGCACTGCATAGAATCGCACCCTTCCCTCTGTCCAAAGCGGTCCTGAGGTGCTCCAGGCCGCGGACCTCGATGAGTCGGAGTAGCGCCCCCCCATTTCCAAGAAGTCGCACAGCGTCAATCGTCCCGCACGACTGGTTTCGTAAGAAATCTCGTGCTATCTGTCGCCTCTCTACGGGTGAAAACTGATTTCCGAAAAGAAGTTCTATTGATCTCTCAATTTCCTTGAGAGAATCCCTTTTCCATTTGGATAGCATATTGGAACGGAGAATGGCTACACGATATGCGAGGGGCGCGGGGAGCAAAGCAACAGCAGGAAGAATAAATATAGAATAGGCGAAGGAGTCAATTTGCAGACAGATTCTCTTAATTAATTTCGGAAACCTCATTCCATTCTCGGCGGTGGTATTGTATCTCCCCAGTCTTGTTTTCGATATTGCGCGCGCAGATAACGATCTCACCACTTTTTTCCTACCTCGATTTCTTCGATTGAACGTACTTGCATATGGCATCTATAGTCCCAAAATTTTCAGGCACCAGTTCGTCCTGACCAACGCTGAACCCAAACTTTTCCTCTAGAAACAACACCAGCCTGAGCAGCGACAGCGAGTCGATAATATGAGAGTCAAGCAGAGGAGTATCATTCTTCAGATGCAAAGTTCCCTGATCGCTTGCTAGTTCTCGAGCGATGTAATCACTAATCAATGATTCCATCGATATCCTATTTACAGAATCGTCAGGCACCATGTGTCACCTCATTGCTGCAGTCTGCGAGATGCCAACACGATCTATCTTGCCTGTCGATGTCTTTGGAAGGATATCACGGAACTCTACAATGTCGGGAATCATATACTGCGGGAGACGCTGCCTGCAGAAAGAGATCAATTCTTCCTTATTCATGTTTGCGCCTTCGATTAGACTCACTACTGCCCTAAGCCGGTTACCGAACACTTCATCCGGCACCCCATGAACAACCGCTTCTCTAACTGCAGGATGACCATACAGCGCCGCCTCTATTTCACCCGCCTCCACTCGGTACCCTCTTGTTTTGATCATCCCATCATTGCGGCCTAAATACAGATAGTTACCGTCGGAATCAAGCGTTACGATGTCGCCAGTCTTATACACAAATTCGGTTGGCCGTTGATTAAATGTATCTGGGAGAAGGACCCTTGACGTTTTTTCAGGATCTCCCAAGTACCCTCGCATCAAAGAGGGCCCGCGGACATACAGCTCACCAGTTTCTCCAGGAGAAGAAATCCTCTTTCCTTCGGCATTTAGACCAAAGACTTCAGTATTTGCACACGCCTTTCCAATCGGAATCGGATTGTTGCGATCTGGATCCAAGTGGCGCACCTCAAATGATGTGCAGACGTTAGTTTCTGTCGGCCCGTACCAATTCAAGTACCTTGCATGAGGCAACATGGCCATCAATCTCTGAAGATACTTCACGGGGAAGACCTCCCCGGCAAATATCACTGCTCGAAGACGTGTCAGGTCATGCCCGCGCAAATTGCCGTAAAGAACTAGAAGCGTCAACACTGAAGGCACAGAGTACCAGATAGTGATTTGCTCACGCTCTATCAATTTCGTGAGCTGCGAAGGGAATACTGAAGCTTTCTCAGGAATCAAAACTATTGTCGCGCCTGCAAGGCAGGAAGAAAATATGGAGAACGTAGAGAGGTCGAAATGCAGGGGTGCATGGCACCCGACTCTATCTTCTGGCTGGAGGCCCACATACTCCGCAGCCCAGATGACGAATGTCAATGAGTTACGGTGCGAGATCATTACACCCTTTGGTACGCCAGTTGAGCCAGAAGTATATAGAACGTACGCCATGTCATTTTCAATCGTGGGAACCTCGGGCTTGGACTTTGCAGGTTGAGCAATTACATCGCTCCACCCAACGATAGTAACTTTTTCCTGCAATGACCTTGCAATCCCTTTATTCTCAGAAGGTATGTCGCAGTCAACTAACACAATTGTCTCCAGAGGAAAATCATCAGGGAATATCGCAGTAATCTCAGCCGACTTTACACTGCTACTTAGAAGCATCCTGATCTTGCTATCCCTGATGATGTATGCCAGGCGTTTTGCAGGAGCAGAGGGATCAAGAGGCACATAACACGCACCCGCCTTTAGAATTGCGAATACGCTTACGACGGAGGCAAGAGATAGGGGCAAAAAGATGCCAACGCTTTCTCCTTTACTGACACCTCTTGCCCTAATGACCTCTGCAAGTTGACTAGACAAAGTATCAAGCACGGAGTAACTTAGACTATGCTCACCCGATGACACAGCTGCTTTGTTAGGGAATCGACGCGCACTTGTCTCAAGCAGGTGAGGCAAGAGGTAAGGGATAACCATGATAGCTCTCCAATTGTCCTTTTCGCGGATAAGTATCTATCTATAGGCCAAGAGAGCGAGCAATTATCATCCTCTGTATCTCTGAAGTTCCCGAGTATATGGTTCCCGCTACAGAGTCTCGAAGATCTCTTTCTATCTCGGAATCCGTCATATACCCGAGTGCTCCGTGAATCTGGATTGCATCCAAACTCGATTGGATGAATGCCTCACTTGCGAGTATCTTGGCAGCCGCTGCTTCAGCCAAAGCTGATTTCTTTTGCTGCTTCAACCAAGCCACCTTGTAAATGAGCAGCCGCGATGCTTCGAGCCTCAAATACATATCTGCAATTTTGTTTGATACAGATTGAAACTTGCCGATTGGCTGCCCGAATTGGCGCCGCGTCTTCGCGTAATTGACACACCCCTCAAGCTGCCTTTTCATAGCACCGACAGCACTCGCCAATATGCAACTTCGTTCCCATTCCATTGATGAACTGAATATTGCCATCCCAGATCCTTCTGCGCCGAGTCGGTTCTCTATCGGAACCTCGCATTCATTGAGCACAATTTCTCCCATCGGCGAAGTGCGAAGGCCCATCTTGTCTAACTTGCGGCTCACATTGAAACCTTCCTGGTCTTTTTCCACGAGGAACGCGCTCGCACCAGCAAAGCCGTGTCCCGGGTTCGTGGTGGCAAACACTATTACGACATCTGCAATTGGAGCATTTGTGATGTACATCTTAGATCCATTTAGGACGTACTTTTCTCCACGGCGTTCTGCCTTCGACCTCATGCTGAATGCGTCTGAACCTGATTCTGCTTCAGTCATAGCATGCACACCGATCAGGTCGCCTGTAACCAAACGTGGGAGGTACTTCTTCTTCTGAGCTAGGGTGCCGAATTCAATTAGAGGGAGCTCAAGGCTCCACATCTGTGCATTGAGTGAAAATATTAGTCCATTGTCGCGACAGCCGTAGCCAAGCCCCTCCATTGCAAGCACTGTAGTCATAATGTCTGCGTCGCTTCCTCCAAATTCCTTTGGGACCGGAAGTCCCTGGATTCCAAATCGGGCACACGCCAGCCAGGCATCTTTTGAGAACTCCCCACTTTGGTCGCGTTTGCGCAGATCTCGATTGAGCTCTTTAGTCGCGAATCCAATAACAGATTCCCTGAGAGCTTGTTGCTCCTCCGTTAAAGAAAAGTCCATCTAGAATCACGACCAAAGAATGTAGTATCTGCAGTGATTAAATTCAAGAATAAGCTGCACTAGGCTGTACTGAAATCTTACGTGGGGCATTCAATCTTGACTTGGAGGGCGAGGATGAGATTCTTAAAACCTTTGGGACATGGATTACCAATAAACATGCTGAGCCACCAAGTCTTAGGCCACGTCCCACAGACTACTAGGCGCAGTGGAAAGTTTCGCCGTGCACCAGACTACCTATGAACACGTCTGCAGGAGCTACGTGTCGCCTTGCCTCCGGTGAAAATCGGCTTCCGAAAAGAAGCTCTATTGATCTTTCAGCTTCCCTAAGAGAATCCTTTTTCAATCGGGAAAGTACATCGGCACGGAACACCGCGACACCATACGCGAGGGTCGCCGGCTGGAAAGCAACAATAGGAAGGATGAATATGGGGTACACGAAAGAGTCAATCTGCAGATAGACTCTCTTGATAAAATTCAGTAATCTCATTCAACCCTAGCCGTGTTGTTGTATCTCTCTGGTCTGCTCTTGGATGACGCGTTCAAATATATCAATTCCACATGTATTCCTACTTCGCCTTCTTCGATTGAACGTACTTGCATATCGCAGCAACAGTCGAAAAATTGTCAGGCACCAGTTCGTCCTGACCAACACCGAAGTCAAACGTTTCTTCTAGAAATAACACCAGTTTGAGTAGCGACAGTGAGTCGATGACATGAGAATCGAGTAGAGGAGTATCATTCTTCAGATGCAGATTTCCCATATCGCTTGCGAGTTCTCGACTGATGTAGTCACTAATCAATGACTCCATCGACGTCCCACTCATAGAATCATAAGGCAACATGCATCATCTCGATGGCGTCGTCTGCGCGATGCCAACACGATCAATCTTTCCTGTTGGAGTCTTGGGAAGGACTTCACGGAACTCTATGGTGTTAGGAATCATATACTGGGGGAGTCGCTGTTTGCAGAAAGAAATCAATTCCTCCGAATTCGCATTTGCGCCTTCGTGCAGACTCACTACTGCTCTAATACGGTTACTAAATACTTCATCTGGCACTCCGTTCACAACTGCTTCTCTGACTGCAGGATGTGCATACAGTGCTGCCTCTACTTCACCCGGCTCCACTCGGCTCCCTCTAGTCTTGATCATTCCATCCGCGCGACCCAAGTAAAGATAGTTGCCGTCAGGATCAAGAGTTACTATGTCGCCTGTCTTGTACACAAAGGCATTTGGTCGCTGACTGAATGTGTCGGAAACCAGCACCCTTGACGTCTTCTGAGGATCACCCAAGTATCCCTGCATTACAGATGGCCCACGCACATACAATTCCCCCTTTTCTCCAGGAGCAGAAATCTTCTTTCCTTCCGAGTTTATGGCAAAGATTTCAGTATTTGCACGCGCTTTTCCAATCGGAATTGGACTGCCTCGACTCGGGTCAAGCGAGCGAACCTCAAACGATGCGGAGACCTTCGTCTCAGTGGCTCCATACCAGTTCAAGTATCTTGCATGAGGCAGTGCGGCGATCAATTTCTGAAGATACTTCACTGGAAAGACTTCCCCCCCGAATATCACGGTTCGAAGATGTGAGAGATCATGCTCCGACAAATTGCCATAAAGAACAAGAAGGGTCAGTAGCGAAGGCACAGATAACCAGACAGTGATCTTCTCACGCACTATCAATTTCGTAAGCTGCGAAGGGAATACTGAAGCTTTCTCAGGAATCAAAACTATTGTCGCGCCTGCAAGGCAGGTAGAAAATATTGAGAAGGCAGAAAGGTCAAAATGCAAGGGCACTTGCCAAGCAACTCTATCATCGGGTATGAGGCCCACATACTCTGCAGCCCAAGCGACAAAAGTCAATAAATTACGATGCGAGATCATTACTCCCTTTGGCGTACCAGTCGAGCCAGAAGTATAGATAATGCAGGCAGTGTCAGTTTCAATCGTGGGAACCTCGGGCTTGGACTTAGGTTGAGCAATTACATCGCTCCACTCAACGATGGTCGCCTTCCCCAACGATGACTTTGAAATTTTTGGACTATCTGAAGGCAAGCCGCAATCAACCAGCACAATCGTCTCTAAGGGACACTCATCGGAGAATGCGGTGGCAATCTCAGCCGACTTTACACTGCTGCTTAGGAGCGTTCTGATATTGCTATTTCTGATGATAACAGCCAGGCGTTTTGCAGGAGCAGAGGGATCAAGAGGCACATAACATGCACCCGCCTTTAGAATCGCGAATACGCTTACTATGGAAGCAAGAGACATTGGCAAAAAGATGCCAACGCTGTCTCCTTTGCCGACGCCTCGCGCCCTAATTACCTCTGCGAGTTGATCAGACAAGGTGTCAAGGGAGGAGTAAGTTAGACTATGCTCCCCTGATGAAACAGCTACCTTGTCAGGAAATCTACGCACACTTGTCTCAAGCACGTGAGGCAAGAGATAGGGGATAACCATGAGGGCCTTCCAATTGTTATTCTCGCAGATAAGTATCTATCGTTCTATAGGCCAAGAGAGCCTCAATTATCTCAAGTCCAACACTAAATGATCTCGTCGCATAGATCTTGAAGATTTGCTTCCATTTCGGAATCCGTCATATATCCGGGTGCGCCATAAATCTGCATTGAATCCGAACTCTACATGATGAGTGATTCACTTGCTAGTATCGTGGCGGCCTTAACTTCAGCAAATGATGATTTCTTTCGTTGATTCAACCAAGCCGCCATGCAATGTGCAGGCGCGCAGCCCACCTCATAAGTACATGTCTCTACTAAGATCTCTAGTCACTTTCAGGAAATAGCTTGCTTGTTTCCTTCGTGGACGGCAGAAAATCTCGGAAAAAGGTTTTTGTGCTTCCCTTCCCAGTCACCATTGAGATCTACCAGTTGTCCAGAAATTCTGAACTGTACGGCAGTATCTCCGAAGCACTCATGCTGTTCGGATTGTCTGAACGAGAGGCTAGAGTCTATCTCAAACTTGCAGCTAGCGGTCAGATGAGGGCAAGTGAACTTGCCAAAGAGCTACGAATGCATAGACTAGATACATATCATGCCCTAAAGAGCTTGGAGGCAAAGGAGATCGTTGAAGCTACCTTGAGTAGACCAATGAGATTCGAAGCTCTTCCTCTAGAAGATGTCATTGAAATCATCAAGTACAAGGATAGAGAGGAAGCAAGGAAAAAGTCTAGCGCGTATATTGAGCTTGAAGAAGCTAGCAAGAGACTAGGTGAGATCTTGAACAAGAAGGACTCTTCGGAAAATAGGAATAGCGATAGGATCCAGATACTCGGCGGGAGAAGAACGATCTACGAAAAGTGGTCGAAGATTATTTCATTTGCTGAGAGCGAAATTTTAATTGTTGCCACAGACAGAGGCGTAGTCCATTCTCTTCTTTCAAGAACCTTCGACACACTCCAGCGCAAGTTAAAGGAAGGACTGAACGTTAAGGTGTTTACTCCAATAACAGAATCAAATGTCAAACAGATTGAAGGGATTCGAAGAGGTGCAAGACACCTCACAACTTCTGCGTCAGCAGGGCTCTGCATTGTTGACGGCAGCAAAGCATTGATAGTTACCGAACCTTCAACGCAGACTTTTCCATCTTCAGGAAGGGAAGAGACTGCTATTCTCACCAACAGCAAATCAATTGTGCAAACACTGAGGACATTGTTTTTTGTGGGCTGGGACACGAGCCCTGTCTTCGAAGATGTCAAGGAACGTGTTTGATGCGAATCGTTTCTGGTTGCTTTCTAATTAGTATTCTTTAGTGTGTTCTCATACACACGCAAACTGCCACATCACTGCTTTTTGTGTTTAAGGTGTGACAAGTTGCGTGTAAAGATGTACACGCAATTGCTCTAAAATTTCGATGTACAACTTCTTGTACGGTGTGGAAAAAAACAAGGGTTAAAACCGATACTTTACACGGGACGCGCGTCAAAGTGATATCAGCAAAGTGAAAAGACTTGCCTTGGCTATATTTGTCCTCGCCCTTGTCGTCGTCTCCGCGAGTTTCGGTCTGCAGACGTTAAACTCATCACAGCCTGCTAACGTTAGAACGGCTTCTCCAACCTTAACAAGTATGGCATCGCAGAGTGTTGCGACTTCGCTAGCTGCTACATTTTTCACGCGAGTCAGCGTAGGCCAATCGTCTGCGCCATCGAACCAACAAGCAGTTTCTCAAAGTCCAAGCCCAGTGTCTTCGCCCTTGGCGAGTCCAGCTGGCGCATATTCATCTAACTTAGTTTCCTCATCAACAGCGTCATCAAACACGAGGCGTTTAGGCTTCTGGATCGATGAGCGAGGTGTCTTTTCGGATCTTCATTGGACTTCATCACAATTCGTACAGAATTACTTCAATACTCCACCATATCCTTCCGCCATGATTTTCGCAACAGATGCAGGCTTTTCATACCCTCAGGCTTCTTCATGGTTAGGAGCTGTAGCAACAGCAGCTGATTCAATGAACGCGAAAATCATCATACTTGCGTTTGTTAACCTCTCAGGCCAAACGATCAATGGAGTACCTGATCAGACGCAGCAATTCACAACTTTTATGAACTCGCTCAAGGGTCACGTTTCGATCTATGGAGTAGAATATGAGAGGGAATATTTCGGAAACACTGTTGCAGAGAATCAGCTCTTCAAAAATATAGTCAATAATGCGGGCTACACATTCATCATTGACCCGACGATGGAACGCAATTTCCCCAATAGCCCAGTTCTGTCTTATTCTATGTATCCCTACTTCAACATACTATCTAGCCAGATATATACAGGGATATCCACTAGTAGCATAGGCGAGGGGTTCGGAGAAACTGGAATACCAATTAATAGTGCGCCTGTATGGACGCAGACAACAGTTCAGAATATCGTTGAACTTTCTCTAAAGGTTCCTTCTTCGCAAAGACTCTTCACGTTGCTCTATGCAGATCAGACATCCAATTTAGGATGGCAAGTTTGGAGCAACCCGACCCTTCGCAGTTGGATTTGGAGCGATCCGAACTACGTAAACAATTATGTACTTTCGACCTCAGCTTCATCCGGAGGCGGCTCTCCTCCACCTGCTCCGCCTTCCCCATCTCCAGTACCTTCACCCAGTGGCTCAATAAAGCTCAGCCTAATTCCGGCGAATCCGCGGGTAAACAGTTGGATCAGATTGACAATCAATGGAGCTCCTAACATGGCTGCCTTAAAAGTCGTTATCACCAATCTGAACACTCATAAGATAGTTGCAATTCTATTTCCGAACCATGTAAGTTCAACAGGCTCTCTGTCCTTCTCTTTTCTGGCAGGATCCACGTTCCTAGGTTCGGACAGCTTGAGCATTTATTCAATGTCGTCCCCGAGTGGCTCTCCAATTGCAAGCTTGGCGTTCACAGTAACGTAAGGACCATGGACGCTTGGAAAGCAAATTCTAGCTATCTCATAGGCCCGTTTGGTAGTCATTCAAGGGGAAGTAGGCTATAGGAGCCTGCCACAGCAATCTGTCCTGCGAATCGAGTTGGCGCGAACAAATGGGTCTAGGTTGATCGATCCATGGGTGTGAGCATAATTAGAGCACGCAGAGCAGAGGTTTCACTAATGCCCTAAAGATGTCGAGCCAGAAGGGACTGTTTGTGATTGTGACTTTCTTTGCCGTCGAATCTCAAAGTACCTTATCGAGATATACCCACCGGCCACACAAGCAAGAAAGACGACAGCATTGAAGTTCAACAAGGGCTGACTACTTGTCACCGCTAGACGCCCTGAATTACCAATGCTGCTCGTCGTCTGTATAGTAATTGATGATGTAGTTGGCAGAGTAGTCGAAAGTACATAATTGTTTACGTAGTTCGGATCGCTCCAAATCCAACTGCGGAATGTGGGATTATCCCACAGTTCTCGAGTCGATATTCCTGATACTCCAAGAAATGCTTGAGACTGGTTTACAAAGCCGGCCGCGATATAAGTCAATTGTCTATTCTGAGTTGATACTTTGAGTGACTCATCTACAATTGCCTGAACTACTTGCTGGTTCCAGCCATTACACGGGGGATTTGCTGCAAGGTTCGAATCTGCAGGAAGAATACAAGAAACTGGGAAGTTTGATACTTGTGCATACTCGCCAAAGAGTTTTCCGATCTCTGAAGACAACGGAGTCTGATAGATTGCAGCTTCTGCGGAATCTGAGGATTGAAACCATGGAAACTCTGCATAGTTCAATATTGGAAGATTTTGGCCAGAGAAGTAACTCCGTTGCGAGGGATCCAACATTATTGGTATTTGATTTTGATCAAGAATTGTTTTGAATGATTGCAATTGTGCTTGCGTGTTACCATAATATTCGCGTTCGTATTCGACATGTTTGATACTAGAGTAACCGCTTAGAGTTGATATCACACTCTGGAGATTTGCGACTTGGGATGTGTCGGTCAAGTTTACAAAACACAGAAGATCTATCTCGATGTTTGGATATGCATCGCCAAGTTTAGCGACGCTCGAAAGCCATGCGTCCTTTTGTGATATAGAAATGGGGGCGCCAGACACAAAACCTAGAGCAAAAAGCAACGCAGCTGGATAGGGAGGCGTCAAGAAATATCCGTTGAAAAATTGCTGTGGGGTCATAAGAACCTGACCTCCGTTGAAGATAGATCGTTCATCAATCCAAAAGCCAAGATGCCTTGCTGCGGGACCCGTTGTGACGCCTGAGCCCGGTGTTTCGACAGTTTTGAAAACCCCTGTATTCAGTAGTACCAGTCCCAGAACAAGCATCACCAGCAAGAAAAGGTGAGACCGTCTCATAGCTTGACTGAGCCTTTGATTAAAGAAGTATAACAGTCTGTTTGCGAGGATAGCCTTTGGTAACCAATATTTGGCTGGCTCAATCATTCATTCTTCGGAGATCATTTCTTGCGTTGTGTTTTTCCGTTTTGCAGGCCTTTGATGTGTTACCACGGTTGAGGAATCAGTAGAAGTAATCTTTCTTCTAGAAAATGCAGTCACGTCTACGAGGATTACCCACTTCAAAGGATCTGTTAAATCAGTTCGGAAAACATAACACAGTTGTTTGCCTACCTTGCTCAAATGTGATAGAATGCTACAGATGGAAGAGATTCCATTGTCAGTCTTCTGGACGGTTATTATCCTTTCAATAGAACTCCGATGTTCTGGTATGTCGCTTCCGTTAGTCATTGGCCTTCTTGGCCATACATCTGACACCTTTGATAATCATTTAAGCGCAATAAACTGATGAATGGAGTACTTGACAAAGAAGAAGCGCTTCTCGTACTTGGTTACTTCACTTTCGTCGGTAATCAAGTGAGGGCCCCGCCTGAGCAACTGACATTGCCTTCTCTGCCAAGAAAGTGAGAATAGGCAGTCTTCACACGACAGTGACCCTGTATGCGAATATTGATGGTTAGCCCAGTATTTCTTCCTAAGCAGGATGGTACTGTCAGACTCATTCAAAATGTGGCGCGAGGACTAGGTCTCCGCGGACATCACGTAACTCTGGTGACCAGAGTTATGAGGCGAGTACCAGACTACGAAAACATCGAAAAAGTCAGGGTGTTTCGCGTGCCTCCTTTGGGCTCAACCTTTCTCGGCAGGATGAAATTCATAATGAATTCAGCGGCACTGATGGCAGGGCTCTCAACCAGAGAGAAATTTGATGTAATCCACGCCTTTGGCAGTTCAGCTCTTGCAGCCTGCCTCATGGGCAACATCCGACGCATTCCAATCACGACCACTTTCCCAGGTGTTGCGGAGGAGGTTCTTGTAGGCTACGACCCTCAAAGAGCGATAAAATTTGCGGCTGGATCCGGATTGCAGGTAATGAGTCTTGGTGTTAGGCATATTACTGTGCCGACATCAAATGCCGCACTGAGCATTAGACGCAAGATCGGCAAATTCAATAGTGGCAAACTGACTGTCATACCGAATCCAATTGATCTCAGCGTATTCATCTCAAGAACATCTGAAAGGATTGAGCGAATGTCATCGTTTTATCCAGAGATTCTAGCCGTCGGTAATTTGAGCTATAGAAAAGGTTTCGACATATTAGTAAAGGCCTTTCCTGGTGTGCTGAAACAATTCGAGACCGCACGCCTAACAATAGTGGGTCGAGGCCCCAGACAGGCAGAACTAACGCAACTCGCCAAAGATATCAAAGTCGAAAGTCGCGTTCGGTTTATGAGTGACCTTAGTGATGAAAGCCTAGCTGATACATACAGTAGCTGTGACTTGTTCGTACTTCCTTCTAGGGCTGGTGGAGAAGCATTTGGATATGCTCTAGTCGAAGCAATGGCGGCTAGGCGGCCCGTAATTGCTACCTCAACCCCCGGTCCAAAGGAGATAATCGAGAGGAGCGGTTCGGGGCTATTGGTTGAACCAGAAAATGAAGTCGCACTCACAACAGCCATAATCGAACTCTGCAAAGATAAGGAGCGCTCTAAACAGATGGGTGAGCGCGGTGTCAAATACGTGGTGACCAACTTTGACCTGCTTGCCATAGCTTCATCTTTTGAAAAACTCTACAATGCCTGAGTCACTCGGTTCTAGTTAGCGCTCTAGAATACCTGTCAGGGAATCGTAAGCATTTCATCAGATTTCCATGGAGCGCATTCTGAGCTCCATTTATTTTCACCAGAAGGATCTCCTTTCGAATTTCCTAGCATATTGGAACGCCGTTAGCTACTTCGAATTTGGATATATGTTTCAGAATCTTTGCTCTAGATTCCTACGCCTTTTCAAGGTTTAGCACTCATCTCATCTAGATCACGCTTGAAGATGAATGTTCTAAAGCTGATTTTGGCTATTGCTATTCTTCTAGCTCTGCTAGTCAACTTTGGAGCCATGCTTCCTCCAACAGCTGGAAGCAACAGTGGGGGAATACATCTTGGTTTTTGGGTGGATGAAAGGGACATGTGGTCTGGCAGTGGATATGCTTGGAGCGCACAGACATTTTTCAAAAACTACTTTCTTACTGCGCCTTATCCTTCTGGGTTAATCTTCGCAACTTCAATGAGTCCCACTGGCTCATCTGGAATGACTTGGCAAGGGGAGGCTCAATGGCTAAACTCTGTTGCAACACTCGCAGACTCGTACCCAAACACCAAAATCATAATATTGTTTTTTGTCAACTTGAGTGGAGGTACTATCAACGGAGTTCCAGATCAAACGCAACAACTGACTACGTATATGAGCTACATCAAGGGTCATTCAAGTATCTATGGCGCGGAATATGAAAGAGAGTATTATGGCAATACGGTTCAAGAGGTCTCAACTTTCAAGAGTATAATAAACGGAGCTGGCTATGTCAATATCGACGATCCTTCCCAAGCGACCAACTTTCCAAGTGATCCTGTTTTAGATTATTCGACCTATCCGTATTTCGGGGGAACCATTCCAACGTCATTGCCTTCGGGATCTCGCAGCGTCGGAGTTGGATATGGAGAAACTGGAGCGCCGAACTGCTCGACCCAAACTTGTCCGGCTTGGACGCAGTCGGTGATAACCTCAATAGTGAATACCTCTCCTTCAGCTCAATACACTTTCATTTATTCCTCACTAGATAGCAACAATCCAGCAGGAGGAACAATAGGAAATCCGTTATGGAACAGTGCGATGCTCAGAAGTTGGATATGGAACGATCCGAGCTATACCAGCAATTACGTGCTTTCAACTTCAATGAGTACGTCGATCACCACAACAACAGTTACAAGTTCGACCGATACTACAACAAAATCAACTTCCTCAACCAGTACAACTCATTCATCGACTTCTACCACCTCTTATTCTACAACAACCTCAATATCCTCAACGAGTACAACTCAACAATCGTCTACCTCTTCCATTGTTTCAACAACAACTTTGACTACGCTGTTTCAAACGTCTTCTACTTTGTTGACTGGAGATTCCTCTTCGTCTAGTAGCACGTCAATAACAAGATCAAGTTCTACAGATCAGCCCGTGTCTGTATCATCAAGTCACACATCTAATACCTCTTCATCTGCCTCTCAGGTAGGTATCTCTTCGCAACCCGGTACAAACAATGCTCTGGCCCTTGCACCAGGATCTAAGGCCAAGGGAAATGCACTGACCTTTGGCTTCGCTGGTTATGAAATCGCATTAATTGCAGGCCTGCCTCTAATATCCAAAACCCTCAGTCAGGGTAGGGCCAAGAAAGCTGCATACGGTTGGCGATGGTAGGCTTGGCAAGAAGCGATTTTTAGTTTCCTAGGTTGGAAAGATCAGTCTTTAATTCATATTTCGATTTGGTCTCATTTGCCAATTATATTGTCAATGGTGCTGGCAACTGATTTCCAAGAATAGTCTCTTTCAACCAACTTCTGACCATTGACGGCAAGTGAATTAGCCTTCGAAACGTTATCAAGAAGTTGTGAAATTGCCAAGGTGAGTCCTTTGGTGTCGCCAGGTTTTATGAGACATCCAGAATACCCGTCTTGAACTAATTTGTCTATGGGCTTAACATCGGTGCTTATGACTGGTTTGCCACAGGCCATATACTCAAGTATCTTGAGAGGAGAACCGATACCATACCGTCTCCTAAGTTCATTCCTCTCCGGTTCGTAAAGAGCTACCATAATATCACATGCGTTGACAAATCCTGGCACAGATTGATACTCAACTGGCCCCGTAAAGAAACACGTGTCTTCTAGCCCGAGAGCTTTGGCAAGCGCTTGGTACTTTTCAAAATATGGCCCAACCAAGAGCGCTCTAATATTTGGATACTTGTCTCTGAGTTCTTTGACCGAGTGAAGCAAAGTATCGATTCCATGCCAATCCTGAAATGTTCCGACGTATCCTACGACGCGTTCTTGGACTCCAAAGTGAAATTTGTCTCTGAATGTTTCTCTGAGCTCCTTATCCACGCGAAACAAAGATAGATTCACACCTCCAGAAACCTCGATGCATTTCTTCCGGTCGACCCATCTTCTTAGCATTGACTCTGTGTAGTAGAGAATCTTTTTGCTTCGCCAGACGCTTAATCGGCTGTATCGAGGCCCGACGATCTCAAGGATCATCGGCTTCCTAGTAAGAATGGTCGCCAAGCCCCCAGCGCCGAAAGAAGTCTCTCGCTCGACTATCACATCGACCTTGTTCTTTCTTATTATTGCTGCTGCAGCTATTGATGTGTAAAGAGCAAACAATGTGCGTAGATATGTTAGGTAGAGTAGGCCAACAAGGCCGCGTCTTGCTTCTGATGCGCTCCTGCCAGTCGATCCTATTACCTGAGTTCCCGGTCGTATTATGAAACGATAGATTCTGTGAACGGTCACACCATTAAGCTTCTCAGACTTCGGTTCATCTTTTCTCGTTCTTCGGCATACCAAATGAACCTCATGACCTAACAAACTGAGGTTGTTCGCAAGTTCTGTAACGTGAACGGTGGATCCTCTGGGAGATGGAATCGGCACATCAGAGGCAATGTAGCAGATAGTATTTTTATAGGGCAAAGATGGCTGCTGACTCTTATCAAGCCGTACTTCCCCTCGCGCGTCTTTGTCAGTTTGTTTCAGTTCCATCTTGTGAAGTTGAAAACCCATCTGCTACTACCAGCGATGGAAATAATAACCAAAGACAATTATCCCAATTGATATTACAGGCAAGGAGATAGCAGATGGAATATTCAATGAGCTATCTAGACCCTTTAACGCCAAAAGAGACAGGAGCACCGATATACTTGCGAATATGGAAAACAATAATCGTTGCAATCTGTCATAATTTTCGCCAAAGAGAAGTGTGATGCAGTACCCAGGGACAAGAAGGTAGTAGGGTATTAAGAGTAAGTATATTACTGCTTTTCCGAAGGAAGGAATGACTGTTGAAAGCACTATCAAAGAGTACACAAGTGCAATTACCGTCACCAGCCTCCTTTCCGAGATTTCCTTGCGGAGGAATGAAGTCTTACTGGCGTTCATAATGGTCCTGTCTTTCTATAGTGTGATGCAAGATACTTTTCGAGCGCCGCAATCAGAAGGAAGATTAATCCAAAGACGAAACCTGCAACCAGACCAGGAAGTACTGCAGCTATGGTCTTGTCGGGCGTCATTTCACCTACTCTGAGACCACCGTGACCAAGTATCATTGCGCAAACGATCAATGTTAGTGTTGCCGTGTTCTTCCCCATCCTCTTGATGAACGCAAGTGGGACTAGGCCCGCAAAATAGGCTATCTTGCCAGCTGACAGAAGATAGACAGATGTTACACTTCCACCTAATGCTTTCCCTATGCCATAAAGAAAGAACTTGAAACTATAGACATTGCTTGTAATGGGGCCGAGGTATACATTTCCCACAAACAAGAGGAAAAACTGGAACGTGTACTGTCCGAGCACGAAGGGGTTGAAGTAGAAGATAATCCCCAGACCAATGAAGAAGACAAGACTCTTCTTGCTAAATTGTGTCTCCCAACCGTTCCCCAGAGCGCCAATAAAGATCCCAAGCACTGCTGCAAGGTCCCTCGGAGTGCTCCCGCCTCCAAACGGAACGTGTATGTATACTCCAAGGAGAGATGTGGCCGTGATATTTGTCGCGCCTGAAATAACTGCATGAAGCGAAATCGGAAACCGTAGTATTGTACTCGTTACAACGTAGGACATTTCCGAGAAGAAGAACACAAAGATCCCGAGTGCAATTATCAGAACCATGTGAGTCAGAGTATTCTCTGTGGTTGGCTCGACCGCCTTTGCTGCTATGAAGGCCCAGCCTAGGTAGACCAGGATAAGTGACAGGCCTCCTTCAGCTGCAGCCACCACACCAAAATCGTTGTTGCTCAGCTGCAGACCCAGAATGTTTGGGGCGCTCCTTGCGCAGCAATTGACCGCGTTGATTATCTCGCGAGATTCCGTAGAGTTCAGACTGGCAGCGTTCTGAACATTTATGACAGAACGGGAAGAATAGGTAGATCTAATCTGAGTGGCCAAGGCAGGATTCGATGTGTTATCAACAACAATGACAGGAACGTTTACGAGGCCAGGCCCGACGGAAGTAGCGACATCGCCAACGTTGAAACTAGTATAATTAGACACGACAACCATGTTGAACATTCCCACGTTTGACATCACCTGAAAGTCAACATAGTCCTGGGCAGGAGTCACCACCTGAACGTTTCCAATCAAACTTTGCAAATTATTCTGGATCTGAGTCGCAGTCGTGGGGTCTGCGATCACATATACTTTGAACTGCGGAGAGGGACCAGCCGCAGCAGCAAGTGAGGCCATCAGAATTCCTGTCAGAATGAAAAGCACGAGAAGATTCTTGGACTGGAAATATTTTTTGAAAAAGCGTTTTGAACTAGAACCTTGCCCAACGCTAGGCTTTCGCCTCCCTCCCAATGACCCAAAAACCGAGGCCAGCGGCCGTATTATGTTTGTTTGGAAAAACATCTTCAATCCTAAAAGGAAGTGGTTGAACCTCCTTGCAACATTTGGAACGAAACCAATTATCGAGAGGATAACCACGATTATCGCGATGATGAAAAGCGCGACGCTCGCAGGGTAGTAGTATATTGATTGCATTACAATAGTATTCAATCCGCTGGCTGAAGATCCAAAGGGAACAGAGTAGATTGTGTTTCCATTGCTTACCCCAACCTCCGTCAGGCTGAAAGGAAAACCGCCTGGGCCTCCAGGTCCACCGTAAGTATAGGCGTTAGCTATTACAGAGTGATAAGGAACAGCGATGAGTATAGTGGAGGTCGTCGTGACGTTTGGGAGCCCATTTAGTGTCATAAGAGGGATGTATGCGACCTGTCTATACAGAAAGCTCTCCGCATTCTGGACGCCCCTTATCGTCATCGTGAAGTTTGAGCTCGAAGCGGGAACAGTGAACTGTATTCCGATAAATGCGGCAAACACTCCTTTTTGGATGTTTACAGGCAGAGAGATCGTGGTGCTGTTTGCAAGGGTGTCGCTCACCTTGATTGAAGAAACTTTGAATGAGGAGATAATTGAAACCACGGAATCATTGCGAAGGCTAAGAGAAGTGGCATTGACAGTTCCGAAAACGTTTTCTGGAATATTGAGATTGAATAGGCTGTAATGGGAACTAGGCTCTGCCTCAAGAACTACTGACACAGAGCCTTTACCTGTAGGCGCCAAGAGATGGTATTGAGGGGACTGGGTTTGAAGAATAGATGCTTCGCCCGATCCGTAGCCTTGGATTGGTGGGGACTGATATGCCAAAAAGAAAACCATGGCAAATAACATGGAGATGGCTACAAAATATAGCCAAGGCTTCTTTCTCCTCATCATCCTAGTTCTAAATAAATCCAAAATTAATCGCTGTTCTCCATCCGAGCAGTACTTCGCGCCCTCTTTCCAAGATCACCCTCTTGAGAAGGCCAAGCTGTTCGAGTCTTCCAATCATATCTATGATCTCCCCTGAACTTAATCTCGCTTTATTCAAGAGAAGAGTCTGAATCTCCAAAGCAGTCTTAGGGCGAGGGGAAGTTCCTATTAGCGAGGAGAGTGTCAACCATTTCATTTCATCGAGCTCTGACGCCAGAGCTAAGTACCGCTCAGCCGCAGAGTCGCTTTGTAAAGTCCGAAATGCGACGAAAACCATAACGCTGGAACTTAAGATAATCGCAAGAAGAGTGTAAATGGAGAGCAAAAGTGAGTACATCGAGAAAAGAAAGCCCGACCACGTTGAACCTGAATTTGGTGTTGAGATCGAGCTCTGCCAGTATGTTTGAAGGTCAGATATGAACGTGTTCGCTGCAAGAGCAACGCTTACAGAAGAACTGAAATTTCTTGCCAAGCTAAACTGCATCACCAAGGAATTCGCCCTGAAAGGTTCTGCGAATGTTAGGTGCTCGCTTCCGAAGTAGACTATGAAAGTAGAGTTCTTCGAGGTATATATCACAAGAGAGCCGGCGAGCCCAGCCAGGTTAAGCGTAGTCAGAGTCCTATTCCAACCGACCCGATTCCCCCAGGCGTTGCTCATGTTCGTTCGTGTTGATTGCGTCAACTCGTAGTACACGGTATAGTTGCTCGTTTCAGGATTTGAAACTGGAACATACACATTCTTGATTGAATAGAGATCTCCCTGAAGATTCAAAGCATTGCTTGAATTGGTAAGCCACCCATGAGGAGTCTCTGGCAAAGAGTTTCCCGTCATCTGATCATAAGTGTAAACATTGTACTGGGGAGTTGCGCCGCTCGAAAGCTGAAGCATTGGAATCTGAACTAAAGGTAGAAGGATCAGAACAAGAACTATCAGAGCTAATCCAGCCACTCCAGACTTGGGCAAACGAGCTGAGGATGCATACTTTTTCCCACAGAAAGAGCAAAAACCTAGACCATCTCCCGTGGGCTTGTGTTCTTTACATTCCAATCCAAGACCACTTGGCGCCTTTGGCACCGCTCGTAGTTCCCCGTAGGCATACACGAGAAAATAGATCGGAATAGTGTATGGAAGGGCAAAAGCAATTGAGCCTGGAAGCAAGAAATAGAGGAATACCACTGCGGCAGCAATCATCGGACCAACCGCCATTCGAAAGTTAAATCTCTCAAAGGCAAGAATCAGGATTGTCATCGCAATGCCTGTCGCGTATAGGAGGTATTGAATGCCTATGAGATTGAGAAGCAGTGGCGATGGAAATGCAAGACCGAGTATGATGAAAAGCGGACCGGTCAATTTGACTATTCTCCAATCATAGCTTAGCAAAACATAGCTAACAAACAAGAGCAAGAATGACTCGAATTGTAGCCACTCGCCATATGTTCCGGAAGAATAGGCCCCGTAGATGTACACTCCAATCGATGCTAGGAAAGTAAGAGTCCCAAGGGGCCAGTTGGTCTTTGAAAGCTCAAGGTATGCGTCAATCAATCTCTTTCTTGAAAGTGCTCCAAAGACAGAAAGTGAGAGGGCGAAGATAAACGCGCCAAA
>VFSW01000904.1_pt1 | contig 43915 bp, 34 predicted proteins | sample 5358111 | NCBI WGS metagenome assembly VFSW01 (sample SAMN11554181, study PRJNA540505) | mine drainage metagenome | isolation source: sediment from site ElyBrook_90M | place: USA: Ely Copper Mine, Vershire, VT | collected 2017
GTCTATGGCCGCGACGAAGGTACGGAGCGCATCTTCCCCTACGATCTGCTGCCGCGGTTGATTACGGCCCCGGAGTGGGAACGGATTGAGCGCGGTCTCGCTCAGCGCATCATCGCGCTGAATCTATTTTTGCGCGACGTTTACTCTGAAGCTAAGATACTGAACGACCGCGTCATTCCCCGCGAGTTGGTTTACAGTTGCAAGCACTACCGACGGCAGATGCGGGGCCTGCAAGTGCCACGCAATGTCTACATCGCGGTAGTAGGCTCGGATTTGTTGCGGCTGAACACGGGCGAGTATGTGGTGCTTGAGGACAATCTGCGCGTACCCTCCGGTGTAAGCTATATGCTCACCAACCGGCGGGTGATGAAGCGGACCTTTCCAGAGTTATTTTCCAGTTACGGTGTGCGGCCTATCGAGCACTACGCACAAATGCTGTTGGCCACACTGCGCTCACTGGCGCCTGAGGGCCGTCCGGAGCCGAACATCGTATTGCTTACGCCGGGAGTTTTTAATTCCGCGTACTTTGAGCACACTTATCTTGCGCGCCAAATGGGCATCTACCTGGTAGAGGGCCGAGATCTGCTGACCCACGACAACATTGTCTATATGCGTACCACCGACGGGCTGAAGCGGGTAGACGTGATCTACCGCCGCGTAGATGACGACTTCAGCGATCCGCTGGTCTTTCGCGGAGACTCAACACTCGGCTGCGCGGGGCTCTTCAACGCCTATCGCGCCGGCAACGTCACGGTGACCAACGCCTTCGGCACCGGCCTCGCCGACGATAAGGCGGTCTATGCCTATGTGTCGCGCATGATTCGTTATTACCTGGACGAGGAAGCAATTCTGCCCAATGTGGAGACCTATCTGCTGAGTGAAGAGAAGGAGCGCCGCCATGTGCTGGCCAATCTGGACAAGTTGGTGGTGAAGGCGGTGGGCGAGAGCGGCGGCTACGGCATGCTGATCGGTCCACACTCCACGGCCAAACAGCGCGCTGAGTTCGCACTCCAGATCCAGGCCAACCCGCGCAACTACATTGCCCAGCCCACGCTGGATTTTTCGCGTGCGCCGTGTCTTATTCAGAACCATCTGGAGCCTCGACATGTGGACCTCAGGCCCTACATTCTCTTCGGAGACAAGGTAAACATTGTGCCCGGAGGGCTGACGCGCGTAGCACTTGACAAAGGTTCGCTGGTGGTGAACTCCTCGCAGGGCGGCGGTAGCAAGGATACATGGGTGCTGGAAAAGTGACGGGAAATGCAAATTGAGGAATAGACAATGTTATCGCGCGTTGCCGACAGTCTTTATTGGATGAGCCGCTACCTGGAGCGGGCGGAGAACACAGCGCGCCAACTCGACGTGACCTTGAGCCTGATGCTCGATCCCGGCGGAGCCAGCACGGAGACTCGCTGGCAGCGCCTGATGGCGTCGTTGGGCAAACCGGTTGGGATGGCATGGAACGGCGATATGGACTCAATGACCCAAACATTGGTTTTCGACAACCTCAGTCCGGCCTCGGTTACTTTTTGCCTCAACGGGGCGCGTGAGAATGCGCGCCAGGTACGCGAGGAGATATCTTCCGAACAGTGGCAGAGGCTCAACCGGCTTTTCCACCAAATCCACTCGCCCAACACGCAGACTCAGTTCAACTCCAACATCAACGACACGTTGGCTTTGGTCATTGACGGCATTCATCTTTTCAAGGGTGTCAGTGATACGACCATGATTCATGGCCAAGGTTGGCAGTTCATCCGCTTGGGACGATACCTCGAACGAGCATATGCCACCTCTACACTGCTTGAAGTCTACCAAGCTGAAATGTTCCAGCCGTCAGACCACGAATGCTCCGGCAATCAGTACCTGGAACTCGTGGGTCTGCTGCGCTGTTGCACATCGTTCGAGGCGTACTGTCGGGTCTATACGGCCGACTTGTCTCCTGACCGCATTCTGGAATTTCTACTGCTCAACCGCGACTTTCCTCATGCTATCCGCTACTGCGTGGATGGCATTCGCGACGCCATCGACAGTATCCAGCGCGGTGGCGGACGCCGCCCGCCGGACGAGTTGACAGCGGTCATCGGAAGACTGCACGCCATGCTGGGATTCACTACCATCAAGGAAATCCTGTGCGGCGATGCGGCAGGCTTTCTGCACACCATCCGCGAGCAATGCATGCGCGTTCATGAGCTTTTTTACCGCTATTACGTGCATTACTCCATCCAGTCGGCGCTGGCCAGTTAACCGGGAGCGAACATGAACTTTTATTCCATCCGGCACCTTACGCGCTTCCGCTACTCGCGGCCGATCAGCGAGAGCATCATGGAGACTCGGATGAATCCGCGCTCCGACCCCAACCAGCACTGCCTTAACTTTTCACTTTCGGTGAGTCCACGCTGCCGCGTTTTCAGCTATCGCGATCATCTTGGCAATAATGTGCAGCACTTTGATATTCCCGGGGAGCACGACCAACTGGTCATTGTTGCAGAGTCTGTGGTGGAGCAGCAGGCACTGCCCGATGTACCCGCGTGCTTATCGCCCGATGCTTGGGACGAGCTCGACCATCTCATCGATTCCGGTGACTACTGGGAGATGCTGCTGCCTTCGACCTTTGCAGTGGAGACGCCGGCGCTTACGCTGCTGGCCCAGCAGATGGGCGTCACACGCCGCGACGATCCGTTGATGCTGGTGCAGGAACTCAACCAGAGGCTCTTCAACTACTTTGACTATGAGCCCCGCTCCACGCGCGTCGACTCTCCAATCGACGAAGCCATCATCAGCGGCAAGGGCGTCTGCCAGGATTTTGCGCACACCATGATCGCCCTGCTGCGCCATGTCCACATTCCGGCCCGCTACGTCTCCGGCTATCTTTACCGAAGCCGAGAGGACCACGAGCGCTCCACGCCGGACGCTACGCACGCTTGGGTAGATGCGCTGCTGCCGCATCTGGGCTGGGTTGGCTTTGATCCCACCAACAATCTGGTTGCCCGCCACCGGCACATCCGTACCGCCGTGGGCCGCGACTACGCCGATGTGCCGCCCACCCACGGCATCTTTCGCGGCTCGACCGAGAGTGAACTCTACGTAGCCGTGCATGTGGAGGCCGGCAAGGAAGCTCCGGCGTTGGACCAAATGCTGCCTATCCCAGAAGACTGGAGCGTGCTAGTGGAGCGCGCCCAGCAGCCTCCTCAGCACAGCCTTCCCTTCGTAGATCTACAGCAAATGCAGCAGCAACAATAGCTATTCCACGGATAACATTACAGTTTCCGCTGCTAATTAGTTGGCGTAATATGACATCAGTCGGCATGTTGGCGCGTTACTACATTCTGAAGAGTCTAGTCTTGCGACAGTTCGTTTGAGTCATTAGCTGGAAGCAGTATTGAATGACGACATCTTTTGCTGTGAAGTCCAGGTTCTGCGCTGCGTCCAGCGAGTAAAGTAGCTTTATTTTAGGTAATCTTTGCGAAATGCGTAACTAGGCATACAAGGGCGCATCTATGCGCTGCGCGTATATCCCTTACCTTGGAAGTTGTATATATTTCATACAGGTTTTCCTTGACACAAAAGGAAAGCAATACTAAGTTGGTGAAACAGCACTGTGGAAAAAGTGTAAATAACTGCGCGTGAGTCGCACCGTGGTCGTCAGTATAGGCTTCCCGTGCGGATTCTGCCATGATGTCGCGAAACTTGTATTAAGCCGGTCCTGCTGCATTTTGCCCCTGGGTCTTCATCTCTGCTTCGCGGAACTGCGTGAAGCATTGTCTCACTGATAACCGGGTCGTTTTTCGCCCCTCTTGGAGATTCTGCAATGGCTGCCTCGACGATAAACTTCACAAATGCAACGTACTGTATTCGAAAGCTGCGCGGTGGATCTCAACCCGCACTAGTTCAAGCCGACGACGGATTCCTTTATGTGGTGAAGTTTTCCAATAATCCCCAAGGCCCCAATCTGCTTTTCAATGAGAGCATGGGCGCCTCGCTCCTGCGGACTTGCGGATTGAAAGTGCCTTGTTGGAAGCCGATAATGGTTACCGATGCGTTTCTCGATCGCTATCCTGAGTGCTGGATCCAGACCGAAAGCGGATCATTGCGTCCTTCCGCAGGTCTCTGCTTCGGCTCCCGATTCTTGGGTAGGGAAGATTCCCGTCTCTTCGAGATTCTCCCAGGAACTGCCTTCCAGCACATAAGAAACCGGTCAAGTTTTTGGCTATTGTGGCTCGTCGATATATGTGCCGAGCATGCGGATAATCGTCAAGCTATCTTTGTGAGGGGCGTGGACGACCGCCTCCAGGTTCATTTTATCGATAATGGCCATCTCTTTGGTGGCCCTCAAGGACAGCAGAAAGTACATTTTTCCGCATCCCGCTATCTTGATCCCCGTATCTATCCAAATATATCCTCACAGCATCTACTGAATTTCACAAAAATTTTGGGAGCCATCGACACTGGACGCCTTAGGACCAAGATCTCCGCATTGCCCGAAGACTGGAAATCGTCCTCAGCGATTCAGGCTTTCGACCGGTGTATGCAGAGGCTTTCACAGCCGATATTGCTCGAAAATCTGGCCGATACCATCGTAGACTCTATTATACGGAGAACAGGTATTGAACGATTGGCTCCACGGCGTGAACGAAATCCATCAGCCGCGGTTCTGCGCACTCGAATACAGACCGAAAATGTCCGGCCGGATTTTGTCCAGTGCGGGTATTATCATCTTGCTCGCGGTTAAAGACGAGAAAGGCTGCTTGTCTCTGTTTGTAAACCCTGACTTCCGAAAGGATGTCCCAGAAGAGGATAGCGATTATCTCAATTCGCTCTTGGATGACTTCAGCGAACGTGCAAAGTTCGACTCCGAAGGCTTGTTTCAACAGTTTTGCTCGCTTGCTGCCGGTCCGCTTATTGCTTGCGAAGTCGGAGTACAGCTTGCCGAGTATCCGCATCTGATGAAACTTTCCGCAAGATTTATCCAAGCGTAGGATCTATTACGCCCTTCAGCACTGGTTACAGCCTTATTCTCAAGTTCGGTTTTCAGGTTGGTGGAACTGAGAATTGCGCGCGGATATTGGACTTCCCTCAAACTGCATCGCTGAATCACCAGCTCAGTGCTCGGAAAATTAATACTCTTTCACGCTGAATGGACCTAAGTGCACGCCGCTTCGGAAAACTGGGCGACTACTGTATCACGTTTGTGCTTACCGAACTATCCAGGACTCCCAAATGATCGAATTCCTCTTCTATCTCTGCATTATCCAATTCGTTTGCGCGGCTGGCGGAAAATCCATCCTGACAGTTCTGTGTCGGCCCAATTTTTCGCAGCAAAGACTTAAAATGCGAGTCGCCTCTAAGTGTGCCTAGCAGCGGATCGGAACCAAAACCAAGGCTCCATAGCGAACCCTCGGCAAACGACCTTTCTAGACACGATACTGCCTCTTGCTTCTCGTCCAGCCCTAGCAGAATGAGCGCAAACAGGTAGTTGCAGCTTCGTTTCTTCCGCTCGCTCATCTGCATAAGATTCCCAAGAATCTCCCACGCTTTTCCCGGATGGTTCCCATGTGCATAGTTGTAGCCAAGCACTCCCAAGAGCACGCGGTTCTGCGGAAACTCCGCGGCAATCTCCTCGATCCGTCTCAGGTTTTGTCCTCGCGGACCCATCTGGGTCAATGCAAGAGCCTCTACCACCGCATTCATAGCTCCGTGTTCGCCACTTGCCTTGGTCTCGGCAACTAGTTCGAGCGCTCCTTCGTAGTCCCCATTCAAATATTCGATCCATGCAGCAAGAAAGCTTAATGGGGCCGCTAAAGGATTCTGGTTCCATGCCTCCCACGCATACTGGAATGCCGCGGGAATTTTGCCTTCTGTCACATACAACAGAGCCCTGCCTGCAAGCGCATAGGAATAAGTTGGCGTCATCTTCAACACTTCGTCGAATCCGGCCAGTGCCTCGCGCCAGCGCCGTTCATACACCATCTTCAGCCAGGCAGCAGTGCACTGCGCGGATCCATCTCCAGCAACGCTCTGGGGAACGCGGCGAAGAGCTTCCATCGCGCTGGGATAAGCAACATAGCCATCTATCACGCCTAGCAGTGCACCTTCGATCAGTGATCGGCTTAGCCCGATCAATGCGATCGTGTTGCCGGGGTCTTCTGCTACCGCCTCGCGGTAGAGCGCTGTAATCGATGAAAGATTTTTCTCCGACCGCGAATCCCACATCGCGTCCGCACTCGCAGTTAACTCTTGCGACCGCGACTTCTTGACCTCAACTTCAGGGTGATCTCCGGTTTCACGAACGCCCGATGCATCGCTAGATTCGAGAAACCAGCGGTCCAAATCAGCCGTATAGGCAAAGACACAGCCTTTTGTGCCGCCGAAATGATGTACGGGCATCGCGTAATCTGTGTGCCAGCGTTGCACCGTGCGCAGACCCCGCCCAAGATAGCTTGCGATTGACTTCCATGAATCCAGACGTATATTAGGCGCCATGCCCTCGCCTTTCTAGACAATGCTATACCTCACACGCCTGATGCGCGCCAATATGATTTCTGGCCCTAGGAATGCGATGATGACAAAAAATACTATATCGAAACAATAACTCGTTAACAACAGCAAAAGGTTATCTTAAAAGACGAATGTCATATAAATGTTCCGATTCCGAGTCTTACATGGAAGCATGTTTAAGAATGGCACATATTGGCATACAGTGGCCTATTGTTGCATATATAAATAGAGGCGTAACTTCCTTTATACATTCAAAATCAAGCGTGCGAATACTTAAGAAAAACTCATTACTAATGTTTTGCTGATCTCGCGAGCTGTACATAATTGAGACAGCCGTCTCTGCTGGCATATAGTGGCATACTTCGACGCGTCTAAGCGTTATAGGAAGGACGTGTGCCCTGTTAGTCTGAACGGTGTGGATTCCTATACGGAATTAGTTTGTATGAATCGCCAGAGGGACTGGTATAGTCCCCATCAGATGTTTCGCTTGTTGGCAGTAGCCTTGGTCGGTTTGGCATATGTTCCCTTATTCCTCAGTTTCGGCACTGTGACGGTATTTTCATAGGTATCCCGACAGCCCTCGTAGTTGAGTTCGACTGCTGCAAGATGTAGGAGTGTGGATTGTCGGAGCTGCGGAACAGCTAAGGCCAAATCGTTCAAGGAGAAATTATGGTGACAACCTCCATTACGGCTCGATTGATGAGTGCGGCTTCTGCTACGGATGCTCCCGTGGAGAATGTGCGTTCAAGTCGGCGGCGGACTGACCGTCGTGCAGGTCTCGCGCTCGAAATCCTGGGTCATGCAATCGAATACCTTACAGATGAATACGTCCATGAGGGTGGGTCGTTATCCGCACAGGATGATCAAGTGCAAGCCATCCAATTGTTAATGTCGCTCAGTCGTCAGATTTATTACGAGTGTCCCTTGGTACCCACCCTGGCCGAACGTTGTTTAGGCATTTTGAGGCCTTCTTCAAAACCGCCTCGCTGATAGCGAGCAGAGTGCGTGTGTACTGGCTTGTACTGGAAAGATACGCACCTTGGTAGGCGCCGCAAATAAACATGTAGCCGATTGAAATTTGCAAACCAAATTTTCGCCACTGCATTCAGACGCACGATAATACGTGTCTGCCTGTTGCGACGGTGACCCGGCGGTACGGGTATACACGCGCACTGTACTGCCGGGGCTTTCTCATCGCAGACTGCTTCCCGACGACGCTTCGTTTCCGCACACAGGAGCGTTTCAACCAGCCTTCCGCACCTCGGCCGCAATCTTTCTCAACTCCGGCAATACACTTCCCAGAGCTGCCGGCGCGGCAGCTCGCGTTCCCAGCGCGAAGTATACATCGCAATAGTGCCGGTAAAGTTGCTCGTAAACAGCAGCAGCCTTCGGGTTGGGTTCTACCGTGCGCAGCGGCATGCAAACTGCGGCTTGCGCCTCTTCGACGGTCTTGTAGACTCCAGCCGCCAGGAGCGCGAAGATGCCCGAGCCCAGGCTGGTGGGAATGCCTGCAGGTACCAGCACCGGCTTGTTGAGCACGTTGGCGTAGACATGATTGAGCACTTCGCTTTTTTGTGGAATGCCGCCGGCGTTGACCACCCGGTCAATGCGACCCCCGTGCTCTGCCATGCGCTCCAAAATAATGCGGGTATGAAAGGCGGTGCCCTCAATGGCCGCGAAGAGCTCATCCTGCGCCGTGTGGATCATGTTCCAGCCCAGCGTGACGCCGCCCAGTTCCGGGTTTACCAGTACGGTGCGGTCGCCGTTGTCCCAGCTCAGGCGCAGCAGGCCGGTCTGCCCAGCGTGGTAGGCTTCAAGCCCCTCTGAGAGTGTGCCGACTGTGCTCCCCGCGCGCTTTGCGATAGTGTCGAAGATATCTCCCACTGCCGACAGACCTGCCTCAATGCCTGTATAGCCTGGATGCACGCTGCCCGGCACGACGCCGCAAACGCCCGGAACCAGTTGAGGATCGCGGGCAATGGCGATGATGCAGGTGGAGGTGCCTACCACGTTGACCGCGTCGCCCTCGCGGATATTCGATCCGATGGCATCCCAATGTGCGTCGAAGGCGCCAACCGGAATGGGGATGCCCGCGCGCAGGCCAAGCGCCTCAGCCCATTTAGACGAAAGATGGCCGGCCAGATGATCGCTGGTTAAATACTCACCTCCGATTTTTGCGCGCACGCCCGCAAAGACCGGGTCAACGGCAACCAGAAACTCCTCAGGCGGTAGCCCGCCCCATTTGGGGTTCCACATCCACTTGTGCCCCATGGCGCAGACGCTGCGTTTCAGGTCGCTGACCTTGGTGATGCCGCACAGCGTAGCCGCCACCATGTCGCAATGCTCCAGGGCGGTCACAAAAAAGGCGCGTTTCTCAGGGTTATGCCGCAGCCAGTGCAGCAGCTTTGAAAAGCCCCATTCGTGAGAGTAGACGCCGCCACACCACTGGATGCCCTCGAAACCCAATTCATGCGCCTTCTCGGTAATCTCATGGGCCTCGGCAAAGGCGCGATGATCGCACCAGAGATAGTATTCATCCAGCGGTTCAAGTCCTTCGCCCACCGGGATGACGCTAGAGCCGGTCGTGTCCAGGGCAATGGCCGCAACGGCTCTACCGTCCACGCCCGTATTCCTCAGAGCCTCGCGCGTCGCTGCTGCTAGCGCTGTCATTTGGTCCGCGTGGGACTGTGTGGCAAAGTTTGGATCTTCGCGGCGGCGGTGCAAGGGATATGAGGCGGACGCGGTGCCGATGGGGCCTTTCACGCTGTCAACCAGCGTGACACGAACGCTGAGCGTGCCGAAGTCGACGCCGGCAACAATGGTCATGGAATGCTTCCTCCAGTAAACGCTTTCTGTTACGCAAACCAGAGTACACTATGCTTCTACTTCTTTGCACCGGGCATCATCGCCTTAAGCTTCTCCATCAATCCCGACCGCGCCGTAGGCTTGTCGGCTTGCGGCTTGGCTGGTGCAGAGCCTGAAGCTGCCGGCTTGGCCTGCGCGGTGGCCGCGGAAGAGGCCGGTCCGGCGGGCTTTGCAGGGCTTCCCTCCGGTGAATTTTTCTTCGCTGCACCCGGCAATGGGGTGGTTCCATTCACCACGCTGGCCGCGGAGAATGACGGCACCGGCTGATTGTCGTTCTTTACCAGAATTGAGATTCTCCGGTTCGATGGATCGTAGGGATTGTTCTTCACGCGCAGCATTTGGTCCGCGTAGCCGCGCACCTGGGTTACCTGATCGGAGCCCACGCCGCTCTGCTGCAGCAACCTTCGCGCGGAGTTGGCGCGGTCTGCGCTGAGCTCCCAGTTGCTGTAATTGGCGTCGGTCGAGTATTGCGTTGCGTCTGTGTGCCCTTCGATAAGGAGCTTGTTAGGCAAGGTCTTCAACTCAGACGCCAGCAAAGTGAGCAACTCCTGCCCGCTGGGACTGAGCTTGGCGCTACCGCTTTGATAGAACGTGCCGTTCTTGTCCTCGATCAGCTCGATACGCAATCCTTCCGGCGTGATCGTAATCTCGATTTGCTTCGATAGCTTCTCAAGATCTTTTCTGGCCTTGATCTCCTTTTCGAGCTTATCTTTCAGATCTTGCAGTTGCTGGTTGGTGGCGGTGGAGACAGAGGTGGAGACGGCGTCCCCCGTACCGCTCATAGTGGTACCCAACAGGCTGGAGGTTCCCTTCGGGTCGTTGAAGTAGCCAGCCACTGCCTTTTTAACCTTCTCGCTTGAGCCCATCAGCCAAAGCACGATGAACAGTGACATCATTGCGGTGACAAAGTCTGCATACGCAACTTTCCACGCGCCGCCGTGATGACCGCCATGACCGCCCTTCTTCTTGATGATGATGATCGGTTGCGGTTTGGCCGCCATAACGTCGCATTCCTCTCTTGGTGTGCGGGCTTAGGCTGCTACGGCCGGTTCTGCATTAGCACTGTGGCCTTTGCAGTTCTGTTCCATCTCGTCGAAGCTGGGCCGCACATGCGCCGGTATAGCGCGCCTCCCCATCTCGATGGCAATCATCGGCGCCGATCCCTTGAGAAACGAGAGCAGCAGCACCCGCAGAACATGCAGGTATTCGTCGTGTTGGTCGGCGGTTTTGGCCATATTCGAACTGAGCGGACCGGCCACGCCATAGCAGAGCAGAATGCCCAGGAAGGTGCCCACCAGCGCTGCCGCCACCTTTTCGCCAATCTGCTCCGGCGGGCCTCCCAGCGAGCCCATTGTGATCACCACGCCCAGTACCGCAGCCACAATTCCCAGACCTGGCAGTGCGTCCGCCACTGTGGTCAGCGCAGCAACTGGCTGGGTCGCCTCGTGGTGATGCACCTCCATGTCCAGCTCCATCATCTGGTCCATGTCGAACGGCTCCACGCCTCCAGTAATGGCCATGCGCAGCGTGTCGCACACAAAATCCCTAACATGATGGTCGTTCAGGAACTCGGGAAAATTCTTAAAAATGGAGCTCTCCGCAGGCTTCTCCACGTCCATCTCTACGCTCAGCAAACCCTCTTTACGTACTTTATTCAGAAACTGGTACATCATCTTGAGCGTGTTCAGGTAGCGTGCCTTGTCCAGCGGTGAACCTTTCAGCACTCCCAACAGTCCGCTGGCAATTCCTTTGATGATATGGATCGGATTGGCCACCAGCAGCGTGCCTGTGGCCGCGCCGGCAATGATGAGCAGTTCGGCAGGCTGAAGCAGAACCATAATATGGCCCTTCTCCATCAGAAAGCCTCCTATAACCGCTCCAAACACTACGAGAATACCTATGATGGCAAACATGCTTACTCTCCCGGAACGGACGATATATGGTTTCCGCCCGCATGAATGCTTGAGAACATTGCGCTTTGAGCCTTTTGCAAAAGCTGTGCCAGAGTATCGCCAATGTCCGCCTGGGCAGCGCCGATGCTCACAGTGATCGATACTCGGTCGCCCCACCAGCGAAAGTCCGTCGTTCTGGCCAAACCGGCAAGCATCTGCGCGTGTGCCGCAAGCATCTCAGGGGTGCGCTCATGCGATATCACCAGAAATTCATCTTCGCCCCAGCGTCCCAGCTCTTCGGTAGGGCGCAGGCCAAGCGCCAGTGTTCTCTGGACTTTCTCAAACATCGACTCGCAGGCGCCCACTCCGTGCGTCTTGCGCAACTCGTGCGCCTGATCGACCATGATCCAGAGAACGCCGAATGGCGGACCACCATGAGCAAAATCGTCAAATTCTCCAGCCAGACGGTCTTCCATCTCGATCTGGCTAGTCGCTACGCGGGCGTTATCGCTAGCTTCTCCGTGAGGCAGCGCATCCAGGCTTCCCGCCGGATGAAAGACAACCGCTGTGCCAATTCGCTCGCCCAGTGCATCGTGCAGTTCCTTTACTTGGGAGAGCACAGAAACCTCATGGCCCAGCTTATGCCGGGTGTGAACCAGACACCGCCTGACGAGCTGCGGCTCAGAGCCGGGCAGCGTATCGCCATCCCACGCCGCGTCCAGAAGCGACTCCAATTCGCGGGGAATCGGACTCATCGACATCTCCGTTCTTGCGTAGCCCGTGATCGCTTCCGCGGCACGGTTCCAGAACATTACTTCTCCCTTCGCGCCGAGCAGCGCGATGCCATCGGAACGGCTGTCCAGCGCGGCTTCAAGTAGTTCCGTGCGGTCAGTCATCCAGGCCTCCCAGTCTTTTCATCGGCCTCGCGCAGGCCAACTTCATCGATTTGAGGCATCATGAGGCAAATTTAAGATTGCCAATTCAAGTGACTCGGTTCATGCCAGTTTCATTCCAAGGCATGAAAAATCCACGCTTCATACTGAGCGGACTGAGGAGATTCAAAAGGCATGGATTAAATCGAATCAGCGGGCGGGGGTGGCGGTATTTCCGCCACAAACAGGGGGGTCCAGCGGCAGACGCACGATAAACCTAGTGTTTCCCGGCGTCGACTCCACTTCGATAGAGCCGCCGAACTTGTGTGTCACGATGTGGTGCACAATCTCTAGGCCCAGCCCGGTACCCACGCCTTCCGGCTTGGTTGTAAAGTACGCCTCAAAAATGTGTGGCAGTGCTTCCGGCGGAATGCCCACGCCTTGATCCGCAATGCTCACATTCAGCCAGCCAGCCTCGATCCAAGTGCAAATCTCGATTAGCCCATTCTCCGGCGAGGCGTCCACCGCATTGTCGATCAGATTGGTCCACACCTGGCTGAGCGCGAAGCCGCGCGTAAGAATCGTAGACGGCGCGGCCTTAAATCGTTTTTCAACGGAGAGATTCTTGATGCGGAGCTTATGGCCCAGGATGGTGAGCGTGCTTTGCAGGCTGTCATGCACATCCAGTTCACGGGCGGACGAGCGCTCGTCATAGGCAAACTTCTTTACCGCCATCACCAGCTCGGAGATGCGCGCTACGCTCTCTTCAATTTCGCCCACCAGCCCAACCCCAGAAGCCAGCGCCCCCAGCCAGCTCAGGGCATCGGAGAGGCTGCCTCCGACAAATTCGTCTTTAGCGCAGTCCAGCTCCTGCTCTTCCAACCCGATGCCGGCCAGCACCGGCGCTAGTTTGAAGACGTCTTCAACTCCGGCCGTGGCCAGCCATTTTGCCATGGCCTCTTCTGCATCCGACTGTTCGAGAGTGCTCATTGCCGGTGCATGGCGGCCGCTCAGCGATCGCTTCAGCAGGTGGTGCAAACACTCGCTCTGGGCAGGTGTTTTCGGTTGGTCGCTGAAGCGCAGGCTCAATTCTTGCAGGCGTAGCAGGTCCAGGCGCAACTGCGACGCGGCGCGCTTGGCGGCAGAGCCGGGGTTGTGCAGCTCGTGCATCAGGCCGGCGGCGAGCGTGCCCAGCGAGACCAGCTTCTCGCGGTGCAGAGCCTCCTCCTGGTAGGCGTGGAGCCGCTGCGCCATATCGGACAGCACTACTTTGCGCATTGCCGGGCTGGTGGCCATCAGGGCCCAGAACTGTTCCTCTGTGAACCGCAAAAGTGTAGACTCTTGCGTTGCCAAAATGAAAAATGGCGATTGAGTTTTGCCGATCAACAAGGGTACTTCGCCAAAACCTTCCCCGGCGAGGGCTATTCCCGCTATCGTCCGGGAACCGTCCGGCTCTACCCGCTCGGCACGTATTTCACCATCGAGAACCAGCCAGTAGAAACGCTGAACCTGCCCCAGTTCCACCAGAACCGCGCCGGCGGCGGCCGCAATCCGGTCCACTTGGTCCACGTCGCGCAACTCGCCGATCTCGGTTTCTGTAAAGGGCCGGGTATGGCGCAGAGCCTCCGCCATCTCCAGCAAAGGCATCGTTTCGATCTTTACCGGTTGTACGTCCCTAGTCATTCTTGCCTGATTACCCCGCCTAGAATCCCGCCAGGTACTGGTGCGCAAACTGCACCGCGATGGAGCCCTCGCCCACTGCCGAGGCCACGCGTTTCACCGATCCGTGCCTTACATCGCCGGCAACAAACACCCCCGGCACGCTGGACTCAAGCAAAAACGGCTCACGCTGTTCCCGCCAGCCCACGGGAAGTTTGCCCTCAAAGCGCAGGTCCGGTCCGGCTAGCAGGAACCCCTTCTCGTCGCGCAGAATTGAATCTGGCAGCCAAGCTGTATGCGGTGCGGCCCCGATAAACACAAACAGCGAAGATGCCGGCACGCGGTATTCCCCTTGCGGGCCGCTCAGCAGCAGAGCCTCCAGTCGCTCCTCGCCTTCAACCGCGATAACCTGCGTTTCAGTCTGCAACATAATATTGGATGTGCGTTCGATCTCATCGATTAAATATTTCGACATGGTGGCCGACAATCCCTTGCCGCGCACCAGCATGGTCACCTTGCAGGCGAACTTGGCAAAGTGCAACGCTGCCTGTCCGGCGGAGTTGGCCCCGCCCACTACATAGACCTCCTCGTCCTTGCAAGAGGCGGCCTCAACCAGCGCTGCGCCGTAGTAAATGCCGCGGCCGGTCAACTGCCCTGCTCCGGGAATCTCCAGCTTGCGGTAGTGGACTCCAGCGGCCAGTAGCACCACATGGCTTGCCACCTCGCCGCCATCGGCCAGTTGTACAAACCGGTATTGGCCCTCGATGCGCAGACCGGTGGCCCGCTGGGTGAGGAACTCAGCCCCAAACCGTGCCGCCTGGATGTGCGCGCGGCGGCCCAGGTCCGCTCCGGTTATTCCCGATGGAAACCCAAGATAATTCTCAATTCGCGATGTCGAGCCAGCCTGACCGCCGGGCGCCTCAGGCTCAATCACCAGCGTCCGCAGCCCCTCGCTGGCTCCGTAGACGGCTGCAGCCAGGCCTGCTGGGCCGGCGCCCACCACTACCATGTCATAGAATTCCTCGGCCGCCTGGGTGCTCAGTCCCACCCGTGTGGCCAGCACATCCGGCTCCGGGTCCACCAGTATGCTGCTGTCTGAGAACAGCACCACAGGCAAATGATCCGGATCGAGATGCCGCTCCTCCAACAGCTTGCGGGCATCCTCGCTGCCTGCAATGTCCAACCATCGGTAAGGCACATGATTGCGGGAAAGAAAACTACGCACCTTATGGTCTTTCGGCGACCAACGGTGCCCGATAACGCGCAAACCCTCGAACGGCGGCTTGTAGCCGGCCTGCCAATCCTCCAACAGGTCGGTCAGCACCGGATATAGCTTCTCCTCCGGCGGATCCCAGGGCTTGTTCAGATAGTGGTGAATGCGGGCCAAGTTGATGGCATGGATAGCTGCTTCGGTATCAGCGTAGGCCGTCAGCAATACCCGTCGCGTATCCGGATAAAGCTCGCGCGAACGCTCCAGAAAATCCACGCCTGAGAGCCCCGGCATACGCTGATCGCTCAGCAGCAGCGCTACTGGCTCTTGGCGAGCCTTCAGTTGAGCCAGCGCGTCTAGCGCCGCCTGACCGCTGGTTGCCCGCAAGACCCTGTAGGTGGCGCCATACTCGCGGCGCAGATCCTGCACCACCGCTTCCAGCACATTTGCATCGTCGTCTACTGCCAGCAGAATTGGCCTCGCCATATATCCTCAGTGTAGGGCCAGTTCGCCCATAATGGGCTGACAGATTAATACCTGCCAGCCGTGAATCTTGCGCCTCTTTGGGTTAGAAGGTTGTACCCTCATTTACAGGAATATTACTAATGGATATAGGGCAACTGTTTTGAGCCTGTTACGAAAGGAATCGGGTTCAACGAGTAGTGTCGTAAAAATGGACAGTTCCGAGCTATTGCGTCGTTTTGTCGATAGTGCTACAAGGGAATGAAAAATTTGCCTGCACTTGACTCTCCTTACCCGGTTCGTCTGGAGGGCTTTGAGTCTGTTTCAAATTGCAGGATTGAAGTTCAGCGGCAGGTGGGGCGCACGAAATGAACAAAATTATTCTGGCTGATTCACAGGCGATTTTTCGTGCAGGCGCTGCCAAGGTGCTGGCCATGGACGAAGATTTGCGCATAATTGCGCAGTGCACAGATCTAGAGCGCATGCAGCACGCCATCACTACTTTTCCCGGTTCCATTGTACTTTTTGCCGCTTCGCTGCGTCCGGATCTCGCCCGCTTGAGCGCTGTGCTTGAGACCGTGGGCAGCCGTGGTGTTGTGATTGCTGAGAACAATGACAACGCAGCCAGCTATCTGCATCAGGGTTTCCGCGGGGTAGTCTTTCGCAGTGTCACCGGGCCCGCCCTTACAGAGTGCGTGCGCAGGGTTGCCTCTGGAGAAACCTGGACGCCGCCCCAACTCATGCAAGTCGAGGTGCCAGAAGAGGATATGGTGGGAACGCGAGTCCGGGACCGCCTCACCCCCAAAGAGATGCGGATCGTTGCGCTCATTGTCCAGGGCTGCAAGAATCGCGAAATCGCCAGCCGTCTCAAGACCACAGAGCAGGTCATAAAGAACTATCTGCGTTCCATCTACGACAAAACAGGTGTCAGCGACCGCCTGGAGCTGGCTCTCTTCACCATTCACCACCGGGTGCTGGCCCAGGCCGCGGCTGAGGTAGGCAACAAGCTTGAAGCCGAAGAGCGCTGCGCGCCCACGGCCGTAGCGTAGTTTCTTTCCTGATTTAATTTGCGACTTCCAGCAGTGTGCTCAGCCCCTGCATATTCAGCATTACAATCCGGCGCGCATCCACCTTCAGCAGTTCTTCTGCCTGAAGCCGCATCAGGTTGCGAGAGATCAGTTCGCTCACCGTTCCCAGCTGATTGGCCAGCTCCTGATGGGTCGATAGCAACTGAAACTCAAGGCCGCGCCCGGTCTCGATGCCGTACTCCTGAGCCAGTTTGATAAGTGTGGAAACCAGTTGCTGGCGAATGGTGGTAAACGATAGCTCCTCGATAATGCCCACTAGGTCTTTGACCGCATGATTTTGTACCTTGAGGTTTGTACTTCCCCACCCATTCGCCAGAAAAAAGGCGTATGGATGGGGCGCGGACTGGTACAAATTCACACGGTCAGAGTCCTAGTCGCCTGAGCCGCGCCCCCACCACGGAGAGCACCTAAAGCGCGACCGCGGGATGTTCCAGACCATAGCTATGAAAATCTCGCTGCGGGATGAAGGCGATCTGTGTTTCCTCAAGGGCGGCAGCCGATGCCGGGTAGGGTCCGCCGTCGAGAACCGGGAGTTCCGCGAACGACTCGCCCCGCTGGTTGACGGCCAGTACCTGCTCGCGTCCGTTGACTAAGGTCTTAAAGATCCTCACCCTGCCGCTGGCGATGATGTGCAATCCATGGCATGGTTCGCCCTCTGAAAAAAGCAGTTCCCCGGTTCGGAAGAGTTTGCGCACTGTCCTCGGCGCGAGGGTGCGCAGCTCCTCTGGAAGAGGCCAGAAAACAACGCCGTGCTTTCCAAAACGGCAACAAAGTCAAAATGCTGAGTACTTACATGTGGATTTTAGCAGTGAGCGAGCCCGCCGGTTGTGGCAACCCCCTCTTGCCGCGAACAAAAAAATCACGGCAAGAGGGGCTCCGTACACCCCGGCGGAATCAGGCCAGCATAGCTGCCAAATCCATCTCAGCGGTTGTTATTGCCATCAGGTTGTACTTCTCATTCAGCAGTGCGAGTACTCCAGGCGAAAGAAATGCCGGCAGCGTGGGCCCGATGCGCATATTGCGCACTCCCAAGTGAAGCAGCGTGAGCAGCACGGCCACAGCCTTCTGCTCATACCAGGAGAGAACCAGCGAGAGCGGCAGATCGTTGACGCCACAGTCGAAAGCCTTGGCCAGCGCCAGTGCGATTTGCAGCGCGGAGTAGGTGTCGTTGCACTGGCCCACGTCCAGCAGCCGCGGCAGGCCACCGATCTCGCCGAACTCCAGCTTATTGAAGCGGAACTTGCCGCAGGCCAGCGTCATGATCATGCAGTCGTTGGGAATCGACTCTGCCAGTTCGGTGTAATAGCTGCGTCCGGAACGCGCGCCGTCGCAGCCGCCGATCAGGAAGAAGTGCCGGATTGCGCCGGTCTTGACGGCATCGACGACCTTGCCCGCCACACTCAGCACCGCATGGTGCCCAAAGCCGACGGTAATCTCTTCGTTTCCGCCGTCCTCTGCGTAGCCGGGAGCGGCCAGCGCCGCGGCGATCACCGGGCTATAGTCCTGGTTGGCAATGTGCAGCACTCCGGGCCAAGCCACCATGCCTGAGGTAAAGATGCGTTGCTTATAGGTCAGCTTGGGCTCCTGGATGCAATTCGAGGTCATCAGAATCGCGCCGGGAAATTCATTGAATTCCTCTGCTTGATCGGTCCATGCGCCGCCGTAGTTAGCAGCCAAATGCTCATAAGCTTTGAGTTTTGGATAGCCGTGCGCAGGCAGCATCTCGCCATGCGTGTAGACCTGGATGCCCATGCCTTTGGTCTGTTCCAGCAACGCATACAGATCGTGCAGGTCGTGGCCTGATACCAGAATCGCCTTGCCCTTGCGCGCCCCCAGCCGTACCTGCGCTGGCTGAGGATGACCGAAAGTTTCTGTGTGCGCCTTGTCCAGAATCTCCATCACGCGATAGTTCAACTCGCCCACGCCCAGCGCAACGCCCAGCAGTTCCTCGGCGGTAGGAGCTGAGCGGGTAAGAAAATCGAGAGTCTCATGAATCTTGGCAAATGATTCCGGATCGCCAGCGCCCAATGCTAACGCGTGCGCCGCGTAGGCCGCCACTCCCTTGATGCCGTACAGCACCAATTCCTGCAGATTGGCAATCTCCTTGCCCTCGGTGAGGAACCGCGCAGGCAGAATCGTTTGCTCGTTCTGAGCCAGCAGGCCGTCCAGCGTCGCTGCGGACTTCCATGCCGCCGGGCCGCCCAACTCGACCGGAACTAGGCCAGCCGCGACACTGGCGCTCTCGTAAATATCGCGGGCCGCATTGCGCAGGCCCACAGCCTGATGAATCAACTCAACCAGACGTTCCGGATCGAAGTTCACGTTGGTCAAGGTGGCAAAGATAGCATGAATCGTGAAAGCGTCAATCTCCGGATCTGCAGCGCCCAGTTTTCGAGCCCGGTGCGCGTACATTGAGATGCCCTTTACGGCATGAATCAGTAAGTCTTGCAAAGCAGCCGTTGTCTCGTCTTTTCCGCATACGCCAAGCGTCTGGCAGCCTTCACCCTTTGATGTTTGCTCGCATTGATAACAAAACATGAATGAACCTTCCTGTCTAGATTTCGTTTACAAATCGAGCGTAGCGGCCCCTTTGCGCGGTCACAGCGACCAAAGTCACTTCCTCGTCCCATTTCGCGCGGGAATGGCCAGATTTTGCAAAAAAGAGACCAAAGTCGCTGCGGACCTCTGGCCTGTTCCTTCATTCTCAAAATCAAGGAGGTCGCAAATGACCACAACCACACAAACTGTTCGCCAGATCGCCCTGGAACAGCCTTCCTCTATCCGGGTCTTTGAGAAGTTGGGAATCGACTACTGTTGCGGAGGGTGCAAGCCTCTTGCAGAGGCCTGTACCGCCAATCGTCTCGAAGTGGACGCGGTGATTGCCGCGCTAGAGTCCGCCTCGCACATTCCCGAGCTAGCCGCCGTGAATTGGCAGAATAGGTCAATGGAGGAGCTTGTCAACCATATTGTCGTCACGCACCATGCGTATGTAAGAAACGAATTGCCGAGGTTGGTAGAGTTGGCGCAAAAGGTCGTGAATCGCCACGGTGCAACCAAGGCTGAGCTGCCCCAGATTCAAGCCGTGCTGGCTAGGCTTGGTGCAGAACTCACGCAGCATCTGGACAAGGAAGAGGTGATTCTCTTTCCTTACATTACACAGTTGGAGCGTGCCGGTACTGGAGACGGACCTAGGCCCGAGGCATGTTTCGATACGGTGGCCAGCCCCATCGCCATGATGACCGCAGAACACGATGCGGCTGGAGCGCTGCTTGCCGAAATGCGGCGGCTAAGCCAGAACTTCACCACGCCACAGGACGCCTGCCCCACCTATCATGCCTTCTATGACGGATTAAGGGAGTTTGAGCAGGATCTGCACCAACACATCCACCTGGAAAACAACATCCTATTTCCGCGCGCCATCAAGTTTCAGTCGGGGCGGTAGAAAGGCGCTTGCCTGCCACGGGTTGCCAGCGGCAGGCAAGCGCTGACCTCTACAGCTTTTCCGCTACGCTCTTGGCCTGCGTAAACAGCAGCAGGTAATCCGGTCCTCCAGCCTTGGAGTCCGTTCCGCTCATGTTGAAGCCGCCAAAGGGGTGCGCGCCCACCATAGCGCCAGTGCATTTGCGGTTGAAGTAGAGATTGCCCACGTGGAATTCCTGGCGGGCGCGGTCGAGTTTGGCACGGTCGCTGGAATAGATGGCTCCGGTCAGGCCGTATTGGGTGTTGTTGGCCACCTCAAGACCTTCCTCGAAGCTGGCAACCTTGATCACGGCCAGCACCGGTCCAAATATCTCCTCTTGGGCAATTACTGCGTTTGGGGCAACATCAGCAAAGATAGTTGGTTCGAGGAAGTAGCCTCCGTCTGCTGTTGCGGGCGCATGGCCCCCGGCAATCAGCCGGCTTTCCTTCTTTCCGGTTTCAACATAAGCCAGCATTGAGTCCAGAGCAGCCTTGTTCACCACCGGGCCGAGGTTGGGGTTGGCGGTCGGATCGCCTACTGTCAACTTTGCCACGCGCTCGCTGAGGCGCTCCACAAATACATCGTAGATTGACGCTTCAACAATGGCGCGGGAGCAGGCGGAACACTTTTGTCCGCTGAAGCCAAAGGCCGAGGCCACCACTCCATCCACGGCTGCGTCTAGATCGGCATCCGCGCAGATAAGAATGGAATCCTTGCCGCCCATCTCCAGAATCGTTCTCTTGATCCAGATTTGGCCGGACTTGGTGCGCGCCGCGCGTTCGTGAATCTCCAGGCCCACGGCCTTTGAGCCGGTGAAGGCGATGAAGCGAGTTTTGTGATGCTCGACTATGGCGTTACCGAAGGTTGCACCAGAGCCTGGGCAGAAATTCACAACGCCATCCGGCATTCCGGCTTCTTCCAGCACTTCAACAAACTTGGCGGCCATAGTGGGCGCATCGCTGGAGGGCTTCAGAATCACCGTATTCCCGGTAACGATAGAAGCTGCGGTCATCCCCGCCATGATGGCGAACGGGAAGTTCCAAGGGGGGATAACGGCGCCCACGCCGAGTGGAATGTAGAGCAACTCGTCGCGCTCGCCAGGGAACTGGATGGGCGTTTTGGCCTCAGCCAAGCGTAAGGCCTCTCGCGCATAAAACTCAAGGAAATCAATGGCTTCAGCTACATCGGCGTCGGCCTCGGCCCAGTTCTTGCCCACTTCGTAAACGAGCCAAGCCTCAAACTCGAACTTGCGACTGCGGATGATATGAGCCGCGCCGAGCAGAACGGAAACTCTTGTTTCTACTTCGGTCCTGCTCCATGACTCGAAGGCAGTGAGAGCTGCCGCCATGGCCTGCTCAACGTGCTCGGCCCCGGCTTTCTGGTGGATGCCCACTACCTGCGCAGGGCGCGCCGGGTTCAGGGAACGAATCTTCTCTGTAGTTTTGAGCCGTTGGCCGCCAATCGTCAGATCGTACTCGCGGCCCAATTGGCCGGCCACGGTCTCCAGTGCGGCTTGCATTTCGCGCGCAGTTGCAGCGGCTTTGAAATCGACAAAAGCTTCATTGGCGAAGCTACCCTGGGGCGAGCGCGCCTGTATCTGTGGGGGGGGCTGTTTGGTTTCCATAACCTATCGATTGTAGTCCAGAGCGAGGAGCAATTGAATCACGGTGAGATTTGCAACGGCTCCTGCTGGAGTCATCCTCAAGAAACTCGAAAATTATCTCTATCTGAAGAGACTCATCGAACGGACAAGAGTGGTCGCGGTGTGCAATTAGATAGTGTTTTCAGGATATTTCATCTAGCAAAACAAAATTTAGGCAATCAAATCAATCGTGGGGCGATAGAAAGATCAAAATCAAAGCTCACTATCAACGAACAGTTTTAGCGTGGGCGTTTTACCTCGCGAGATATGGTCTTCCATGTGATTTTGTCTTGCATGAGGCATTTAGCAGGCTTATATTTCCCGCGAACTGGAGGGTTGCACGATGGAGCAATGGAACAGGCGAGACGTATTGAAGTTGGGAGTTCTGGTGTCCACGGCGGCTGTGTCGCCAAAGTGGGCGACGGCCAGCATGGCCGATGGTGGCACGGAGAGAAATATTGCGTTGAACCGGGCCGTATGGGCTTCCAGTTCCGTAGACTTCATCAAGACCGGTCACATGTCCACTGACGGACTGGCGGCGACACTCTGGCAAAGCGCGGATGCAGATCTACAATGGATATATGTCGATCTCGGCGCTCCTTGCAAGGTTCGCTCGGTAGTGCTGCGCTGGGGCTCGAATTACCCCTTGGCGCATAAGCTTCAAGTCTCCACGGAGAACGGGCCGTCGCCTGAGACCGGGCTAGTAGAAGGGTGGAACGATCTCCACGAGACTCTCGACGGCAAGGGTGGCGTGGAGCAGATTACCCTGCCTGAGACCACCGCGCGCTACGTCAGATTGCTCCTGAGCCAGAAGGCAAAGGCCATCGGCGGCTACGAGCTCACTGCGTTCGAAGTGCATGGTGTGGGGGGCTACGAGGCTGTTCCAGTACCGATTCCCGCGCCTGAAGCCGACGGCAGTATCAAGTTGTCCGGCGGCTGGCGCTTGGTGAACCAGTCCGTGATTCCAGACAAAGCGCCGGCCGTCTCCATGCCCGGTTATGACGACAGCAAATGGATCATCGCCACCGTGCCCGGAACCGTGCTGACGAGTTACCTCAATCTCGGCGCGGTTCCAGATCCTTTCTATGGCGACGACCTATCTCAGATTTCGGATTTCTTCTGCCATACAAACTGGTGGTACCGCAACGAGTTAGAGATGCCAGCGAGTTACCAGGGCAAGCGGGTATGGCTGAACTTCGACGGCATTAATTATCGTGCTTATGTTTTTGTGAATGGCCAGCCAGCTGGCAGCATCGACGGAGCTTTTGTTCGCGGGCGCTTCGATATTACCAGGTTCGTGACTCCCGGCAAGAAGAACTGCATCGCGGTCCTTATCTGTCCGGTGCCCAAGCCTGATAAGGTGTTGAACAAGCCGCTCAGCGGCTATGTGTACCCGGTGGACTACCCCAGAAACGAACCAACTATATTGGCGGCCGGTAGTTGGGACTGGCTGCCTACCATCCGCGACCGCGACACAGGAATCTGGAATCACGTAACGCTGACTACGACCGGGGATGTGACCATCGAGAACCCGTTTGCAAGCACGCACTTTCCCGATCCTGCCAACCTGACCCGCGCCGACGTGACCCTAAAGTTGGAGTTGAAGAACCACTCTCAGAGTGCCTGCAAGGGAGATCTGAAGGTGCGCCTTGGCGCGATTGAGTTTACTTATCCGGTAGCGTTGGAAGGCGGCGAAGCCAAGGCAGTCAAACTGGATAAGTCAACCAGTCCCAAGCTCGTACTGGCCAACCCCAAGCCATGGTGGCCCAATGGACATGGCGAGCAGAACCTTTATGATCTTATCCTTGAGTTCAAATGCGGCGGCAAGGTCTCAGACGTCAATAAATCTAGAATCGGAATCCGCGAATACACCTACAACCACAAGCCGCTTACTGTGTGGGATGTGAGCAAGCTGCTGAACGGTATTGACCCCGCGCATATGGATAAGGGAGATATTGAGAATCCATTGCAGTTCTCCTGTAACGGCAAGCGTATCTTTATCCGTGGCGTCAATTGGGGTATGGACGAAGGCATGTTGCGCTGTGACCGCCAGGGGTTTGTGAACCGCGTGGCGATGGAAAAGGAGATGAACTTCAACCTCATCCGTAACTGGGGCGGCAATCTTGACAAGCCGGAATTCTTTGACGTTTGTGACGAACTTGGCTTGATGGTTTGGGATGAGTTCGGCATGGCGAACTCTACCATGCCGGACGATCCTGGAATGTGGCTGGTGAATGCTCACGACCGATTCCTGCGGCACAGAAATCATGCCTGTCTTGTGCTCTGGTGCGCGGCCAATGAGTCAATGCCTGAAGACCCGATCCTGACTGAGATGCCTAAGATGGCTGAGGCTCTGGATGGTACCCGCCTCTTCCTCGAGAGTTCAATCCAGGTTCCGCCAACCAATGGAGACGGCCCGTACGACACAAGGCCGCCCAGCTATTACTTCAAGGATCTGGCCCGTGGTTTCCGCCCGGAGCTTGGCTCGGCCACTCTTCCGTCAGTTGAGAGTATGCGGCGCATGATGCCCCACAACAAGCTTTGGCCCATTAACGATATGTGGTCCACGCATGACTGGTGGATAGGAACCGGGTGGGGAGATGGCCCAGGATTCTGCTATGGCACTCAAAAGGCGATTGCTGCCTATGGCGCTCCTACGGGCATCGAAGACTGCTGCCGCAAAGCGCAGATGGTCAACATGGAAGTTTTCAAGGCGATCTACGAGGCCTGGAACGATCGCATGTGGAACGACTGCACCGGCGTAATGATCTGGATGAGCAATCCGGCGTGGCCCTCGCTGACGTGGAACACATACGACTACTATATGGAACCCACTGCGGCCTACTTTGCTTGCCGCAAGGCCTGTGAACCGGTTCATATCCAGTGGAACATCGCAACCAATAGTGTAAAGGCTGTAAATTGTTCGTCAAAGGAACTGACGGGACTTACGGCGGAGGCGGCCATCTATAACCTGGATGGAAGCCTATTTCAAACCAAGTCAGCAAAGCTCGAGTGCCCAGCGAACGGCATCCACGAATGCATGACGCTCTTTGTACCGGGCGAAGACAAGCTTGATAACTTGTCCGATCTGCACTTCATCCAACTTGTCTTGAAGGATGGTGCGGGAGCCTTGCTGTCAAGCAACTTCTACTGGCGCGCCAAGACTGAGTGGAAATATGAGGCGTTGCAAGGCGTGAAACAGGTCCGTTTGACGGCTAAGGTCGGCGAGATAAAGGACAGGAACTTTACCGTAGACCTGGAAAACCCGAATGCCAGCATCGTTCTGATGGCTCGGCTCAAGCTGGTGGACGTAGCGACAGGCAAACTTGTGGCTCCGGTCCTTTACTCTGACAATTATTTCTCCTTGGTGCCGCATGAAACCCGGAGTATCGAGATCAACCTCAAAAACGTACAAATGAAAGGTGCGGTCAAGCTGGTTCTGGAGGGTTGGAATGTTCCCGAGGCAGAGCTAGCCGGGTCCATCTCGATCTGATCTTGACTTTGTATCAACAATGCAAAGCCATGAACCCCGCCGTCTTGGCGGGGTTCATGACTTTGTGCTCTGCCTGTGCAACCGATGCTAGACAGTTTTGGTAAGTGCGTCTGTGGTCTTGCTCATCTTCGCGGTGCGCTCCAGCTTTTCCCAGTTGAAGGGTTTGCCGTCAATGGCGCGCTTGAGGGTTTTGAGCAGGACGATGGAGAAGACCTGGCGGTAAGCGAAACGCTGCAGCCAGATGTGGAAGAGCAGCCAGCCGTCGCCTTTATTGGCTGGATGCCTGCGCTCCAGGCTGAATGCCAAGGACGAGGTGACGAAGTCGATGAGGAGAAAGGCCCCAAAGTAGGCAAGCAGCTTGTCAAGGCTGGCGGCAGAGGCGGCCTCGGGGTGGTAGTGGCGGTTGATGAAGAAGTTCCCTACGCCTGCCAGGAACATGATGTCGATGAACGGTGAAACCAGCGGCAGCAGCATCTGGAAGATAAGAATGTTGGGCAGGGCGAATAGTCCCATAGCCTTATTGCGGATGAAGGCGGCGCGATGTTTCCAGACTGCCTGCAAAGTTCCAAATGACCAGCGGAAGCGCTGGCGCATCAGTCCTTTGGCGTCGATCGGGGCCTCGGTGAAGGCCAGGGAGCGGTCTTCATAATCCACTTTGAATCCCTGTTCGATCAGGTTCATTGTCAGGTCGGCATCTTCCGCGACTGTATTTAGTGGATATCCGCCGGCTGCCTTGACAGGAGCAGTACGCCACGCGCCAATGGCTCCAGGTACGACGGTGACAACATGGAACAGGTCTAGGGCGCGGCGCTCAAAGTTCTGGCTGGTGATGTATTCCAGCGCCTGCCAGCGCGTCCACAGATTCACGCGGTTGCCCACCTTAGCGTTGCCGGCCATGGCGCCGATCATGGGGTCTTCAAAATGCGGAACGAGCTTGGAGATCGCGTCGACAGCGATCACGGTATCCGCGTCGATGCCGATGTAGACCTCCTCGGTCAAGCGATCAAGGGCATAGTTGAGTGCTGCGGCCTTGCCGGCGTTCGGCTTGGAGAGTACCTGCACACGGCCGTCGGCGATTTCAGCGGCGTATGCCTGGCGGGCCACCTGGGCGGTGCGGTCGCTGGAGCCGTCGTCGATGACGATAACGTGCAGGTTTGTGTAGTCAGAGTTGAGCACCGAGCGGATGGTGCGGACAATTACCGTCTCCTCGTTATACGCAGGAATGAGGACCGCGACGCGTGGATTGAATCCGGGCGATGCCTGGCGGTACGGCTTGCGCATTCGGTCAATCAAGGCCAGTATGCCCACGATAATTAAGCGGGCGCTCATCAGAATGTCGCCGAGGAAGAAAACTAGAACGATAAACTTGGCGATAATGGCCGCACTTGAGAAGGCGATCGAGTCCGGTAGTGCGCGCAGCGATTGCAGAAATGTGATTCTGGGCATCACCTGGGCAGTGGTTTTGCCCATCAACGCAGAGACTGGAACGATGCTATAGCCGTGGGCACGGAGCGCGTCAATGAGCACGGGAAGAGCGGCTACGGTGGCCGAGCGGTCGCCGCCGCCGTCATGAAGCAGGATGATGGAGCCGCGGAATTGAGGCTTGGTCTTCATCAGGTTGAGCCAGTAAAAGACTGTATTGGTAATCTCCTGCGGATTTTTGCGCGGATGCTCGTCCCAGTCGCTGGTGTCGATCTTGTTGCCGATAATGGTGAATCCGTCCTGTTGGATACGGATGACGGGCGCAGCTTGATCGTCGGTGTCGGGCTCTTCGTCGATGTCGTAGGGGGGGCGGAAGTAGAGAGGCTGAATGCCCAGCTTGCTGGCGAAAAGCCGCTCTGTGAGCTTCACCTCGAGGTCAAGTTGGCGATTCGAGATCTCGCTGATGTCGGGATGTGTCCAGGTGTGGTTGCCGATCTCGTTTCCCTCGCGCTCAACACGCTTCATCAGGCCCACATTTTCCGCAGCCTCGTCGCCGATCATCATGAAGGTGCCCTTGACGCCCTTAGCTTTCAGAATGTCGAGAATTTTGGGCGTCCATTTAGGGTCGGGGCCGTCGTCGAATGAGAGTGCGACCTCATTGGGATGGTAGCCGTACTCCTGAACGGTATAAGTGCGCGGATATACATCCATGTGCTCATCGACTATGAGCTTTTTGCGCGGGTCAGGTTCGTCGGTATCCACAGTTACCGAGCGCTTGCCTGGCTGAGGCAGGCCGGTTATGCGCAGAATATCTCCGTCGCCCTCGGTGTCCACGTCGTGGCCGGGCTGCACTGAGGCCAGGGCCTGCAGGGATGCCGGACTGCTCGGCTTGTCCCAGACGTTCCACAACGAGCTGTCTTCCGATCCGAGCCGCCACAGCGCAAAGGTTTGCAAGCCTAGCTCACGGGCCGCGCGCATCTCGTCCAGCAGCGTCACTCCATCGAGAAACCAGACCACATGACGCTGGTTGCTGTCCTCGTCGATGTATTCGTAATGCGGATTGAGCGAGGTGGAGTCCAGGTCCAGGTCGGCCTGCGCATCGGAGGCATGCTGCCATGCGTCGGAGACTGACAGAACCTCGGTATCCAGAACCTGCGGCTTAGGGCGCCTGCGGTTTTTGGGGTCAGGGATGGAGAGCGTCCAGTCGTAGCCGTAGTTGCCCAGGGCGCAGATCAGCTTCTCTTTGGGCACAATCTTGAGTACCCTGATCAGGTTGTTGACGAACCACTGCTGGCCAGCGACCGGCCCGGGTTCACTATCCACTTCGTGCTCGTCGTAGTTCATTAGCAGAATGCCGTCGGAGTTGGCGGCTATCTGTTTTAGGTCGTTGTCGTCGGTCGAGACCGCTGTGTTCACATAGAGGCGCAGGTTGAGCGGGTGCATTTCGGCGTAGAGCTGCTGGATGAAGCTCAGGTAGGCTGGAACCGCGTTGTCGGGCAAGTTCTCTATGTCCAGTGAGAGACCTGGATAGACCCACTCGCCTTTTGGGTTTTTGAAGGCGGTGAGGAAGCGGATAATCTGCTCGCGCAGCGCTGCGCTCTTGTTGTCATCGGTAAGTATGCTCCCGATGCTGGAGTCAAAACTCTGTGTGCGAGTGTTGTAGCTGGTCAGGTGAGGAAAGATTTCCGTGTCTTCTTTGGTGCCTTGGATGACACGCTTGATCTTGTTCTGTTCGTCGGGATCGTGGACGGTGGCGCCATTCACCACCGCATACTCGCGGTTGTCTCCAGTTGTGGCCATCAGCGTGCCAGCGGGCGCGTTCACGTGTAGCCATTCCGGAAAGAGCATATCGATCTGGTGGACGTGCTGCTTGAATGAGGAGTAGCTGGCCGCATCGTCCGGCGCATAGTAGGCGGCGCGCAATCCTTCGCCGGTATTGAACTGTATCTCAGAGGGCTTGCGGCGGGTTTTGCGGCGCGCTGGGCGCGGGGGTTTAGTGGTCCGCTGAACCAGTGGCCGGTCCCGCAATGCCTTGTAGTTATGTTTGGGCGTGGGCAGCAGCAGCTCCGGCAATGGTTGGCTGCGCATTACGTTAAAGATAAAAACTACAAAAACCAAGGTGGATACTACGGCTGTGACGTCGAAAATACGGCGCAAGCGCTTCCAGCGCTTCCGTTGCGGGTCATAAAATATCTGTCTTTCCGGCATGGACGTGTTTACCTGTACGCGAAAACCTCTCAAACGGTCTACGCTATACAGTACGAATCGTATGGAACCTACCGGCCAGAGTCAATCGTCGTCTCTATTCCTGCCCAATGGCGGTGCCGGTCGCGTGCGCTCCTTGTTGAGTGTGGCGTTGGCGCTTGGCGCAGGACTGGCTCTGCGCTTGTGGATGCTCAAGAATTTTTTTGAGGTCAACGGGGACTCGCTGATCTACGGGGGGCTGGCGAAGAACCTGATTCTGCATGGCCGCTATGCCTTGACGTTGCCCAATGGAGAAATCTATCCCACGCTTATCCGGCTCCCTGGATATCCGCTCTTTCTGGCAATCTGCTTCAAGATCTTCGGAATGGAAAATTACGTCGCTGTAGCCTGGGTGCAGATTGCGATGGAACTGGCCGGTTGTCTTCTGTTGGCCGGGTTTGCGCGCCGCATCGCTCCTGCCGGGTTAGAGCAAGGGGCGGCGCACGCAACGCTTTGGCTGGCTGCCTTGTGCCCCTTCACTGCTATCTATGCGGCCAATCCGCTCACCGAGGGGCCCACCAACTTTATGGTGGCGCTGGCGTTGTGGGTGGCGGTACGCTTCCAGGCCCAGCCACGGTGGATGAACGCGCTCTGGTTTACATTAGCGGTGACCTGCGCGGCCCTGTTGCGGCCGGATGGTGCATTGGTAGGTGTGGCGCTGGGCCCGGCATTGGCAATCGGCTCGCTGCGCCGGACCTGCAGTCACCAAATCCGGCGTTCCAAGTTGGCCCAAATGGCCGGAGTCAGCCTGCTGCTGGCGCTTTTGCCGTTTGCTGCCTGGAGCTGGCGCAACTGGCGCGTCTTCCACGTCTTTGAGCCATTGGCCCCACGTATGGCAGTTGATCCCGGCGAGGATACCCACCCCGGCTGGGAGCGCTGGGTAAAGAGCTGGTGCCTGGATTTTGTTTCCACCTACTCCATTTATTGGAATGTGCCGGGCGACGAACTGGATATGAGCAAGCTGCCCGGCCGGGCCTTCGACTCTCCGGCGCAATATGCCAGTACTGCCGCACTGGCTGTCGAGTACAACAAGAACTACATCCTGACCCATGAGCTGGATGAGAGTTTTGGCCGCTTGGCTACTGAGCGCTTCACTTCCCATCCCCTGCGTTCTTATCTCTGGCTGCCCCTGGGGAGAGTAGTAGATATGTGGCTGCGCCCCAGGGTTGAAAACCTGCCCATCGACCTGGACTGGTGGGTCTACGCGCACCACAACTCTGAAACTCGCTTCAGTTGGGCCTATGCCGGGCTCAATGCGCTCTATCTACTGCTGGCCGTTGCCGGGCTTTGCCTGCGTCCGCGCTGGTGGTTGCCGATGCTGGCTTACATGCTGCTGCGCAGTGCGATGCTGCTCACCATTGCTGCACCCGAGGCTCGTTACACTATAGAGTGCTTTCCCATGATCTTTGCGCTCGGCGGGATAGCTCTCAGTTGGGGCTTCAAGAAGGCAGTGGCTTAACCTATCCAGTTCTTAGTTCAAGAACATTGTCCGATACAACGTATCCCGCTGTACAGGCTTGAAGCCTGCATCCCGGATAATTCGCCTCAGCTCTTCTTCCGTCGTGCAATTGGACGTGCCCGCTGCCCGGACTACATTTTCTTCCAGCATCACCGAGCCTACGTCGTTGCCGCCGAAGTGGAGTCCTAACTCAAGCACCTTCAACCCTTGAGTTACCCAGCTTGCCTGCACGTTCTCAATGTTATCCAGATAGAGCCGCGCGATGGCCAGCACCTTGAGATATTCGACAGAGGTAGCTTCTTCCCATCCGTGGCCGCCCAGGGCGGTGTTATGGGGCTGGAAGCTCCAGGGGATGAAGGCGGTGAATCCGCCGGTTTCCTCCTGCAACTGCCGCACCACTTCAAAGTGGTTGATACGCTGCTCAAAGGTCTCGCCCACGCCGAACATCATGGTGGCCGTTGTCCTCATGCCCAGTTGGTGCGCGGTGCGATGAACGCCGACCCAGTCCGCAGTGCTGCACTTGATGCGGGCAATGCGCTGGCGTACCTCGTCATCCAGAATCTCAGCGCCGCCGCCGGGGATGGAATCCAGCCCCGCATCGCGCAGGCGGATGATGGTGTCGCGCAGGCCGATACCTGAGTATTTGGCGATAGCCAGCACCTCTGAGGCCGTCAGGCAGTGGAGCCAGATTTGCGGGAAGCGCTGCTTGATGCCGCTGAAGAGGCGCTCAAACCAGTCAATCTTCAGGTCGGGATGGATGCCGCCCTGCATCAGCACGCCGGTGCCGCCCATCTCCTGCGTCTCGGCGATCTTCTCGTAAATCTTCTCAAAATCGAGGATGTATCCCTCTTCCGAGCGCGCTCCCTTCAGCGGCCGGTAGAAGGCGCAGAAGGTGCAGTACTCGGTGCAGAAGTTGGTGTAGTTTATGTTGCGGTCAATGATGTAGGTGACCACGCCCTCCGGGTGCAGGCGGCGGCGCAGGGCGTCAGCCGCCATGCCAAGGCCGATCAGGTCGGGGGAGTGGAAGTGGTCGAGAGCCTGTTGGCGGGTCAGCGGCATAGTCTCCATTCTACCAATTCAAGGTTTGCCTGTTTAGACTTGTATCTTTGGCAGAGGAGCCGCGAAACAGGAATAGTCCACGGCGGCGTACGGCGCGGCCTTGCGTGAGAGAAAGATTTGACGCCGTCGAGATCCCGCTGAAGAGAACAAAGATGTCCCAAAATGCGCGCCAAAAGCCTTTTGTGTTTTCAACTACCATGGGAAAGGGTATCCGTGGCCAGCGCCAGATTTTCAGTTCAGTTTATTCGAGCGTTGAAACGAGCCGCAGGTTGCACGAAATCGTCCGTTGCATCTCCATGCCGTAGGCCGGTCTACTGGTCTGCGGAAGGCTTGGGTTCAGGTTTTGCCGCCAAGCGCGGCTTTTTGGCCGGGCTGGAGACGCCAAAACTCATCAGCAGAAAGCCGAACCCTTTGCGCAGCAGGTCGAACACCTTCATGGTCCCGGTCCTTTCCAATCGCCAGCCAGTGAGGAGGGCATTGGCTGGCAGTTCGGCCAAAACTACTTCTTCTTTGCCGCGGCGCCCGCTGCAACCGGGGCAGCCGCCGGCGGCTCACCGTGCAGAATCTCAAATGCGGCCGGGGGCAGAGGTTTGTCGGCGTTTGCCAGCAACAGGCTCACCTGCCACATCTCAGTCTCGGTGAGCTGGTTCTTGAAGCTAGGCATCCCGGTCAGCCGTATACCGTTGGCCACCTTCCAGTAGGTTTCTCCGGGCGGGTCGTCGCTCACCCCCACTGCGCTGTTGTTGCGGTGCTTTTCCCACAGTGGAGGAGCATCGGGAAACATATGCGCGCCAAACTGCGAGGGTTTGCCATGATAGCCATGGCAAGCAGCGCACTGGATACGGTAGACCTCGGCGCCGGCCACCAGGTCGTCTTCGCCCGGCTGCATGGGAGGTTTTTTAACCAGTTCGCGGGCAATACGTGCATTCAGTGGAACGCTGGTAATTAGGCGCTCCTTGGGCAGCGGCGGGTCCGCAACGGCTACCGGAACTTTGCCAAAGTAGAGCCAGATCAGCACGGCGACTGGCAAAAGCATGATTCCCAGCACAATTCCCAAAAAAACTCGACCCATAGTTGTTACCGTCTCCGTTGCACTTCATTGTAGGGCTTTTAAGACCAATTGGCCTCAAACTGACCGATTTCAGACTGAATATGAAGCAATTGTCATGGCCGGACCGTGCTTTTCATTCCGGAGTGCGGCGAAACAGCAGTCGGCTCGCCCACAAGCCTCCCTCCAGGTGGTTTAATACCTATGGGGGAAGCACTGCCTTGGGGCGCGCTTCCGTACTCCCGTGGAGGTAATCGGAAACCGATGTCTTCTTTTCACCGTCTTGCCCTTTTGCTGGCGCTGGGTCTGCCAGCGATGCCTGTCTTGGCCCAAAGCTCGAGCAGCAACCCTGCAACACCTGGCGCGGAACAGCAGACTGCAGCTGCTCAAACTCAGGCGCCTTTGAGTGTGGAGGCTCGTATCAGGGCACGCCGTGAACAACGCCGCGCTGCCGCAGTTCACGATGTCTACGCGCATCTTTATGAAGTGTATGTAGGCGCGGGCTATCTGCGCTTTGAGCCTGGTGTTACGCTACAGCGCGCGCACGAGTACGCGTGGAATGTTGGTGTTACCCGTTATTTTAACGAGCGGCTGGGCGTGACTGTGGATGGCCGTGGCTATTACGCCACTGCCTACGTGTTCAACAACGAGGTGACCAACAGCGCCATCACCAACGCAGCCATCAGCGAGTATGCCGCTCTAGCTGGGCCGACCTATCGCTTCTACCTGCAACCCAAATACTCCATCTCTGGCCGGTTGATGGGCGGGTTTGCGTATGGAAACTTCGCTATGGATACAAGCGGAAACACGGCGCTCTCCACCGCGCTGGGGCTCTATCCGAATGGCAACACCTACGCCATTAGCGCCAGCGTTCCCGTGGAGTATAACCTGAGCCCGACGATCGGATTCCGCGTGGCGCCTGAGTACTTTGCCACTCACTTCGGCAGCACCGCGCAGAACAGCCTCGGCTTTACCGCCGGAGTGGTCTACCGGTTTGGCAAGCAGTAAGAACAGTAGCCAGTAACATCGCTTCGTAGTCAGAAAAAAGCCCTGCGGAGATATCCTCCTTCGCAGGGCTTTTTCGGTCTCTGAAAGTCCTCTGCCGTCAAGACAGAATTGGAATGCCCGCGATGCGCTGCTGCCACTCTGCCGGGCCGGTCTGGTGAACGCTGGTACCCTTCGAGTCCACAGCCACGGTGACTGGCATATCGCGCACGTCGAACTCGTAGATGGCTTCCATGCCCAAGTCGGCAAAGGCCACCACGCGTGAGCCATGAATGGCCTTTGAAACCAGGTAAGCCGCGCCGCCCACCGCCATCAGGTAAACCGCCCCGAACTCCCGGATGGCGTCAATGGCTGCCGGACCCCGCTCGGCCTTGCCCACCATGCCCAGCAGACCGGTTTCGGCCAGCATCTGCCGCGTGTACTTGTCCATGCGCGTTGCCGTCGTCGGACCTGCCGGGCCAACCACCTCCTCGCGCACCGGGTCCACCGGGCCAACGTAGTAGATGAAGCGTCCCTTGAAATCCACGGGCAGTTTTTCGCCCCGGCTCAGCATCTCCGTCATGCGCTGGTGGGCCGCGTCGCGGCCGGTTAGCAGCTTGCCGGTTAGCAGTACCACTTCGCCCGGCTTCCATGTGGCCGTTTCCGCACGGGTCACCGTGTCCAGGTTCACGCGCCTCGCAGTGGAAACGTCATAGGCCAGCTTGGGCCAGTTCTCCAGGCTTGGCGGGTCAAGATACACCGGGCCGGAACCGTCCAGCACAATGTGGGCGTGGCGCGTTGCGGCGCAGTTGGGGATCATCGCCACCGGCAGGTTGGCGGCGTGGGTGGGATAGTCGCGCACCTTCACGTCCAGCACTGTAGTCAGCCCGCCCAGTCCCTGTGCGCCAATACCCAGCCGGTTCACCTTGTCATAAAGCTCAATGCGTAGCTCTTCGGCGCGATTCGCGGCGCCGCGCGCAATCAGCTCCTGAATGTCGATGGGATCCATCAGCGACTCCTTGGCCAGCAGCATAGCCTTCTCCGCTGTGCCGCCAATGCCGATGCCCAGCATTCCAGGCGGGCACCAGCCCGCGCCCATAGTCGGAACTGCCTTCAGTACCCACTCGACAACCGAGTCGGAGGGGTTCAGCATGATGAACTTAGCCTTTGCCTCGGAGCCGCCTCCCTTCGCCGCCACCGTCACCTCCACCTTGTCTCCGCGCACCAGCTCCACGGTGACGCAGGCCGGAGTATTGTCTTTGGTGTTTTTACGGGCACCTGCCGGGTCAGCCAGGATGGAGGCGCGCAGCTTGTTGTCCGGATCCAAATAGGCGCGGCGCACGCCCTCATCCACCATTTGCTGCACGTCCTTGCGCTCCTCGCCGGGAGCGGCCTCGAAATGCACGTCCATGCCCACCTTTAGAAAGACAGTCACAATGCCCGTGTCCTGGCAGATGGGGCGGTGGCCCTCGGCGCACATGCGGCTGTTGATGAGGATTTGCGCAATGGCGTCCTTGGCGGCGTGCGACTCTTCGCGCTCATAGGCTTTGGTCAGGCTGGTGATGTAGTCCACCGGGTGGTAGTAGCTGATGTACTGCAACGCGCCGGCAACGCTGGCGATGAAATCTTCCTGGTGGATAACGGTCATGGGGAAACTCCTTCAGGTATATAGCGTAATGGATGCGGCGCATTGGTGGCAGGTACGACTCAAGAGGGTGGAGAGTCATACGGGTTTCCTTTTGACATGTCACCTGTAGGTGACATAAAGTCGAAAGGAACACGAAATGAGATTCAAAGGGAGTTGGAAACTGGTGGTTCGCGCGTTGGCGGTTTGCGCGGTAGCATTTGCATTGAGTTTGCCTGAAGGCAATGTGGCCTCTGCGCAGGAAAACGGCGCCACGGACGGTTGGAAGCTGGGTGGCGAAGTTGATGCCTTGCCCTATGTCCTAAAGGGCTATTACGGCTCCGGATTCGTGGGTCATGACGGCTGGAAGTTTCGCTATGTTGTCGCGCGTAGCATGGCGCCTTCATTTCTGGTGACAGACGGGTTCAAAGAAAAACGTACCGACGCCTATGCCCTCTTGAGTGATCGGTTCATTGGGTCGAGGCGCCGCAGGCTGGAGGGACTGTGGGTTGGCGGGGGAGCAGAGTATTGGCGCAACCGAATCCGCACGGAAACATCGTCGGAGTTTGCGCATTATCAGAACTATATGCTGACAGTGGGTGCCGGGTATGTGTGGCAGATCTCGCGGCATTTTTACATCAATCCATGGGCTGCCAGTCATGTTGTAGTGGCCAACCGCCGTCAAATCTCGGTTTCCGGAAAGACCTACGAGCAGCCAGTCTTCACGCCCGAGGGCTCCGTCAAAGTAGGTTTTATTTTCTAGTTTGCAAAGCGGATATTTGGAGAAGCGGAACAGAGAATGAATAGCCGTGGTTTTTCTCAAGACCGAGGGCGCAACAGCGTTTCTGGCCGTGACTGAGCCTGAGCTCTGACGCGGATAAACAGCGAGATGCTGGCGATGCTTATGCAAACGCACCGGTAGACGAGAATTGGATCATTGGTACATGCGAGGGACAGAGTGCAACGAAACAAGACGCAGACGAGAGCAGGAATCCTTGATGCGGTAGGCCAGCTGCTGGCCCGTTCCGGGTTCAAAAAACTCGGAATCAATGCGATCGCACGGGAAGCCGGAGTGGATAAGGTTCTCATCTACCGGTATTTTGGCGGACTTCCGGAGTTGCTCAAGGCCTTTGCGGAGGAGACAAGTTTTTGGCCCGATCTGACGGAGCTAATGCGCGAAGCCACGAAGCCTCCGGAGAAAATGACTGCGGTGGAACGAGCCAAGCTGTTGCTGCTGGCCTTCGGCCGTGCCCTGCGCCGAAGGCCTCTGACGCAAGAGATTATGCGCTGGGAGTTGTTGGAGCGCAACGAATTGACAGAAGCGCTTGCGCGGCACAGGGAACAACAGAGTGCAAAGCTCTTTCAGGGTCTTGAGAACCTGGATGGTATCGATGTTCCTGCAGTGGCGAGCCTGCTGGCAGCAGGGCAGACCTACCTGATTCTCCGTTCAAAGACGGTGGACGTTTATAACAGTGTCTCTCTCAACTCAGAGGAGGATTGGGCGCGGATTGAACGTGCAGCCAGCTCTCTTGTGGATGCTGCTCTTGTAAAGAAGAAAACGAAGAAGAAGACTACAGCAAAAAAACGCCAAGGCGCATACACAAGAACGGAGAATCCCCGCTGTTGAGCAAAAAAGAGAACGGCGTTGCGGTATCACGGGCCGGGGAATGCCGCCCGCAAATCCGTATGCTCAAAGTCATCGCCTTTGTAGAGCAGGGGCTCGCGCTTTTCGCGGGCCAGGGCGTAGCTGAAGCAGTCGCCGAAGTTCAGGTTGGCGGGGTGGCCGCTGCCTTTGCCATAGTCGCGGTAGGCCTGGCGGGCAATCTTTGCCTGGGCGGCGGTAACCGGTTCGATCACGATGTTCGCATCTTCAATCAGATCGTCCAGACCCGCGCTCAGAATGGGGTCGCGCTGTTTGTCCAGGACAATAGAGGATTCTAGATACGAAGCCGCAGACATGCTAAGGGAGTCTGCTGAATCCAGCTTTTTCGACAAGACCAACCCATCAGGTTCGTCCTTCAGAATGGCGACAATTACCGACGAGTCGACAATCATTTAGGTAGTCCTGTTTCATCGTCGTAAAGCTCGTCGAACAACTCTTTAGAGGATCTGCCGTCATTCATCAGAGGAGCCGTTCTCTCAACGATCCTTCTGATACGCTCCAGGCGTCCTGTGCGCTTCAGAGGTTCTTGTTGCCGTTGCAGCCGCTCCTTGAGTGCTATGGTGACGGCCATGGTGACGGTCTCGCCGTTCCGCCGGGCCAGTTCCCGCGCCAACCGGTGGGTTTCCTCGTTTTTGATGTTTAACGCCATCAAATTCCACCTTTCCACCATTCATGTCTACCATTCTACCATTTTGATGATCTCAACCCGGATAGAGCACTTCGATTCAGCCGCAATCCTCCCGATTGACCTAATCTAGAGCCATGAAATATTCCAATGTGGACGATGTCGTGAATCTGAATCCAGAACCCACACCGGAGCCGACCTCCGATCTGTTCCCGGATGAAATCTTTGACCTGCTGGTCATTGGCGCCGGTCCCACAGGCCTCGCCTGCGCCATAGAGGCGCAGAAAGCTGGCTTTCGCGCGGTGCTGGTGGATAAGGGATGCGTTTGCAACTCGCTCTTCCACTATCCCGCGCACATGACGTTTTTCACCACCCCTGAGCTGCTGGAGATTGGAGATATTCCCTTTCCCAGCCCCAATTCCAAGCCCACGCGCGACGAAGCGTTGCAGTACTACCGTCTTGTAGCTGCGCACTACCGGCTTGACGTGCGCCAATACCACCGCGTGGAGCGGGTTACCGGCTCTGACGGCGCCTTTACAGTGCATATGGTGGACCGCTTTGGTCGACCAAGCTCCATCCAGAGCCGCAAGTTGGCCCTCTCCACCGGCTACTACGACCTGCCCAACCTGATGGGCGTTCCAGGCGAAAATCTCAGCAAGGTCCACCATTATTACAACGATCCCCATCCCTTCTTCGAGATGGATGTAGCCGTTGTCGGCGGCAAGAACTCGGCGGCCATTGCCGCGCTGGAACTGTGGCGGAGCGGCGCGCGCGTCACCCTGGTTTGCCGCGGCCCTGAGGTAGCGGCGCACGTAAAGTACTGGATCAAGCCGGACCTGGAAAACCGCATCAAGAACGGCGAAATCAAGGCATACTTCCAATCGCAGGTGGTCGAGATCACTCCTGACACGGTCGTAGTGCATACGCTGGAGGGGCACGCTACCCTCAAAAATGACTTTGTCTTTGCCATGACCGGTTATCATCCCGACTTCGATTTTCTTGAGCGCCTGGGTGTGCGCTTTGAGGGGACAGACCGCCTGCCAGTCTGCGACGCGGAGACGCTGGAGAGCAATGTGCCCGGCATTTACCTTGCCGGCGTGATTGTGGCCGGTTCGCGGACCAACGAGATATTCATTGAGAACGGACGCTTTCACGGGCGGCAGATTGCCGCTGCGCTGCAAGCGGCGCTCAAGGCTGAGCAGTAGGGCTGTGATGGCGACTGTGCATCCGCTCCGGTACACTGGGCACTTGAATTCTAGCGGAGGAAATTGCCTTGCCAATGCGCTGGTGGCCGCGGACGATTCGCTGGCAGATGCTGGCTGGGCTAGTGCTGCTCGAGGCGCTTTCCATTGGTCTCTTTGCCGCCCTGCTCATCCGCCAGCAGGCGCACTCGGTCTATTTACGCGCTGAGTTCCGTCTGGCGCACCATGCAACCTCCATGGCGTTACAGGCCAGCGAGGCACTCATGCGGCAGCGGCCCAGCTGGGTGGGCCTGTCGGTACAGATGATGGGCGAGGCGCCAGACGTGGCTGATGCAAAGGTCACCGATCCGGCCGGAAACGTGCTTTTTAGCAGCAGAGGAGACCCGGATCTGAATCCCCTTGCGCCCATAGAGAGGGAGAAAATCTCGCAGGTTCGCAGCCAGGATCCTCTTATCTTCGCCTTGGGAGGCGATCGCTGGGAGAGCGTAATGGCTATCTACACCGGTAGCCAACTGCGCGGTTATGCCTGGGTCGAGGATGATCGAGCCTGGGATCATGCTCAACTGAACCGCATTCTTCGCGCCACATTTATCTTCGGCATTATATGGGTTATTGCGTCCACTTTTTTGGTATTGTTGATGGCCCGCTCTATCTCCAGGCCGCTTGCCATACTCCATCGTGGCACTCGCTCACTGATGAACTCGCCTGAGAACACAGATAACTTTCCATTGCCGGTGACCATTCACAACGAGTTGGGCGACCTGATTGAGGCCTTCAACCGCATGGTTGCCTCCATTGACGAACAACGTACCGGGCTCAGCGATGCCCTTTCTCTGCTCGACTCGATGCTCGCTAATGCGCCCATCGGACTGGCTTTCTTTGACCGCAGTTGCCGGTTTGTGCGCGTCAACCAAGTATTTGCGGATATGACCGGAATGCCGCTCAGTCGTCATCTGGGACGCACCCTGCCTGAACTGCTGGCGATGCCAGTTGCCAAAGAACTGGAAGAAACCGTTCTACGAGTCTTTGCCGGAGAGGGGCCCGTGCGCAATCTGGAGTTGAACGGTCAGGGAGGTAGGTCCGTCACGGCAGGTTTGCCAAGCCGCTCTTGGACATGGCTTGTAAGTGCATACCCGGTCTGGACTACGCCTCGGCAGGTTCGCTGGGTTGGGGTAATCGTTCTGGACGCCAGTGAGCGCAAGCGCGGAGAAGACGCCCTGCGCAAAACTGAGAAGCTGGCTGCCACCGGGCGGCTAGCCGCATCCATCGCGCATGAAATCAACAATCCCCTTGAGGCCATCACCAACCTCCTCTTTCTCCTCCGTAATTTCTGCCGGCTTGAGGCTCCCGCATCGAACTATGTGGCCATGGCCGAGCACGAGGTGCAGCGCATTTCAGAGATTACACAGCAGACGCTGCGCTTTTACCGGCAATCCACGTTGCCTGCTCGCGCCAAAATGTCTGAGCTGCTCGATTCTGTCCTTACCCTCTATCACGGCCGGCTCAATGCCCTCAACATCCAGGTGGAGCGTAGATACGACTCTGAACTGGATCTGTTCTGCTTTGCCGGTGAAATTCGACAGGTATTTGCAAACCTGGTTGGCAACTCCATAGACGCGATCAGCTCCGGCGGACGTCTGCTGGTGCGCGCGCGCCGCTCCCGCAACTGGAAAGTTCCTTCGCAGAAGGGAGTTCGATTCGTGGTAGCAGACTCTGGAGCGGGCATGGAGCCGGAAGTGCGGCAGCGTGTCTTTGAGGCCTTTTTCACAACCAAGGAAGTTTATGGAACCGGTCTCGGCCTATGGGTGAGCGAAGAGATTGTCACCAAGCACGGCGGGCTGATGCGCGTGCGCAGCCGCACGGCCCAGATCGGAAAAAGCTCCGGTACTGTCTTCGAAATCTTTCTGCCGGACGATCCGGAGTTGGCGAAGATGGGCAGGCAACCCGCTACTGCGGCAGTCTAGAAGAACCAAAATATTTTCTTAAATTCTCTTGACTTCCCACAGGATTCATATGTTACCGTAAGTAGCATTATGGAACGTAACACTACATCGAGTCACGATCCCGCCGAGTTGGGCGAACTGGAGAGGAGCATTCTTCTCATCGTCTGGGGCAAGGGCACTGTGACGGCGGAGCAAGTGCGCGAAGAGCTGGGCAGACCGCTCAAAGACTCCACTATCCGCACCGTTCTGCGCAGGCTAGAAGAAAAAGGCTACCTAGCGCATTCGCTTGAAAGCCGCACTTTTGTCTATCATCCCGCCCAGTCCCGCCAGCGTGTGGCCGGGCGCGCCGTTAAGCGCATTGTGGACTGGTTCTGCGAGGGCTCGGTGGAGGCGCTCCTGGTGGGGATGGTGGACTCCAAAGTTCTGGATCGTGCGGAGTTGCAGCGCCTGGCCGATCGCATAGCCGAGGCACAAAAAAGCGACTACGTTGTAAATAAGGAGCCAAAGCCATGATTCCATTCCAGGTTCCCGGAGTCATTGAAGCCGCATTGCGGGCAATCATCGCTGCACTTACGGTGTGGGCCGGGTTGCGCCTCTTCAGGATACGCAATGTGCTGGCGCAAAAAAGCGCCTGGTGCCTGGTCCTGGCTGCTGCCCTGCTCATGCCGCTGCTCATGCACTGGCAGTGGACGGCCACGGTCAAGCTTCCCGCCGCCCTCTGGTCTCAGCTCGGTTTTCAGCGGACCGAGCAGCCTGAGTCTTTTTCTGCGCCTGCCATTCCGTATTCTCATCCCGCTCAGTTTCCTGTGGCAGATCTTCCGGCAGGCGACCGTTTTCCGGCCCCGTCTATCAGGCAGTCCGGTCCCGATCCACTGCCGTATGCAATGCCCCAGGCGGCTTTTGATTCTGGCCAGCTCGGTGCGACTACATATCCAATTGCTCCATCGCCCAAGGCGAGCCTCTTCAAGCCGAAAGAGCTGGGCTGGCTTCTTTATCTCGCGGTCTCTGTTGCCTTGCTGGCGCGTTTATTCCTGGGTCTTGGCGCCGCGGCCCAGTTGTGGCTTCATGCGCAGCCGGTCCCCTCTGCGCCGAGCTTCCGACATGCTGAGGGGGTGCGTCTGCGTTCCAGCACGAGGGTGGCTTCGCCGGTCGCAATTGGCTCAGGTGTGATTCTGCCGGCGGATTATGCACAATGGAACGCCGAAAAGCTGCGCATCGTGCTGGCACACGAAAGTTCGCATGTGCGCCAGGGAGATTTTTACCTGCAATTCCTTGCCGGGCTCTACGCCGCCCTCTTCTGGTTTAGCCCGCTTGGCTGGTGGATGAAACGGAAACTCTCCGATCTGGGTGAGGCCATCAGTGACCGCGCCGGCCTTGAAGAAGCCGCCAGCCGTTCCGCCTATGCCCGTATCTTGCTTGAATTCGCGGCCCTGCCGCGCCCAACCCTTGTAGGAGTAGCCATGGCTCGCACCAGTAATCTCTCTCTTCGCATTGAACGCTTGCTCAACGAGTCCAGCTTTCGTCACGCCTTCGCTGGTAACCGCCGCCCTGTGCTGCTAGCCGTGCTAGTGGTTCCCATTGCCCTCTTTGCCTCTACTGCGTTCATCCGTGTGGAAGCAGCCACGGCTACTCATCCCGCAGCCGCTGCGTATCCTGCCGCTCTTGCCCAGGTTGCGCCTCAGCAGCCGCTGGCAGCTCCCTCCATGCCTGAGCAGCCCGCCAGTATGACTGAAGCTTCGGCTCTTCCACCCGTCGCAATGGCGGCGATTCCAGCTGCGATAGTGGCTCCGGCTATGGCAGCGGCCCCGGACTCGGGCTTCGAGGCCACCTTCGATCGCACCCTCTCGGTCAGCGGAAAAGTGGAGCTCTCTGTCGCCACCGGCTCGGGAAACATCCACCTGACACGCGGCTCCGGCAACAGCGTCCATATCTTTGGCCGGGTTAGGGTGAACCGGAAGGGCAGTGAACAGCAGGTGCGTGAGATCGCGGCCAACCCACCCATCGACCAGGCCGGCAACATCATTCATATCGGCTCGCGTCATGATGGGCTGCACAACATCAGCATCGACTATGAAATCCAGGCTCCGGCAAATGCCATGCTTGCAGCTACCACAGGTTCCGGCGACATCACGGACGAAGGGGTCGGTGAAAATGCAAAACTCAACACTGGCTCCGGAAACATCCATGCCACCGGCCTTGCCAACGGCTTTGTCGTCAACACCGGCTCTGGTGATATCTATGCCGACCAGACCGGTTCCGGCGACGTGAAGGCGGAGACCGGTTCCGGCAATATTGAAATCAAGGGCGGTCAAGGCAGCTTGTTGGCCGAAACCGGTTCCGGCGACATCAAGGCAAGCGGAACGCCATCCAAAGAGTGGAAGCTGGAGACCGGCTCCGGCGACGTCGAGTTCTGGGCTGGCAGTGCGCCGCTCACACTGGATGCCGCTACTGGCTCGGGCGGCATTCATACCGACAAGGAGATGTTGACGCAAGGCACGTCCAATCACCATCACATCATTGGCAAGATCAACGGAGGCGGACCCACGGTGCGCATCGAAACCGGCTCAGGTGACATCCGCATTCACTAGATTTCAAACGAGTCGATGGAGTATGGGGGTACTCCATCGCCAGCGGCGTGCGCAACAAAACTCGTACCAATAACCGGTCAGCCGTTGGAGCATTCAAGCGGCTGTTTTTTGTCGATATAGTAGTTCCTCAGTTTAGCATGAAGGCGCGCGGCCTATCGGCTACCATTCCCCTTGCAATGTTGAGCAACAGCTACTCGTTAGCTTTTAACGGTTGCCGCTTTGGTCGCAGTTGGCTCAGCTGTTGCGCTCGACGAGACAGTTACCTCAGGCGAGGCTCTTTCGGTTGTCGCAGCTGGCTCGGATGTTGAAGTAGCCTGGCTAGGCGTTTGGGATGCAGCAGGCGTTGCGGCGGTTTGCGTGGCAATCTTAACTCCAAGGTAACCGTCGACGGTAGCAACATTGGTACCAAGAGTGGCGGCGATGAGCGCCGGACTCTGGCCTTGGTGGTGCATCAACTTGACTTGGGCTGCGACGGACAGCTTGACAGTATCTTGCTTGAGGCTGCCACCGGCCTTGACGGCAGTGGCGGTTGAGTTCGTCTGTCCCGATGCAGTTTTGGCGGTTGGAGCAGCAGGCGCAGCGTTCGAAAGGTTGCCGAGCGTGCTTGATAATGCAACTGAAGACATGGTGGCTCCTTCTGGCAGCCGGGGTTACCTGCGAAGGAAGCCAATTGTCAGGCCTGTGATCGGAGGATCGTTCTAGCTGCGGCTGTCTTCCAGTATCGGCCCATGATGTGGGAGGATGAACAAGCAGGGAATTTGTATTGAAATAACGCAGTCGCCTGAAAGATTTGCTTCTTGGCGGGGCAGAAATCAGCAGCGGAATTGTCTCGGCGTCTAGTCTGTTGCAGGTATCGGTGTATCTTAGAGCATTTTCTTAAATAGTGTAGACTGGTTTTGGCGACTCTTTGCGGCGA
>VFSW01000905.1_pt1 | contig 43877 bp, 49 predicted proteins | sample 5358111 | NCBI WGS metagenome assembly VFSW01 (sample SAMN11554181, study PRJNA540505) | mine drainage metagenome | isolation source: sediment from site ElyBrook_90M | place: USA: Ely Copper Mine, Vershire, VT | collected 2017
TCGATCTGAAGAAGGTAATGACCAGAAGTCGAGGTCACACCCTTTCGTGCCTCCGTCGCACAACGTACAAATCATTGTTATACTAATGAATAATCTTGAGTTCTATATGCTAAAAGAGGAAATGACAGTAGGACCAAAAGGACAGGTGGTCATACCTAGTGCAATGCGTAAAGCATTGAAGATTCACCCCGGGTCCAAGGTTGTCTTCAAGCTCGAGGACAACCGGGCTAGTGGAAAAACAAGTTGACTTGGTTGGGGTCTTCGAGGGTGTGGCTCGCAGGGGCAAGTCTGTGAAACATGTTTCGCCGCACGAGTACGAAAAGGAACTGGAAGCGAGATTGTAAGAGGATCCTACGAAAAACTTCTTAGCTTTTTACGCCACTTTCTATATTTTGGAACTCCAACTATCATTGGAGGATGGGCTGCGTACTTCTACAACCAAACTACGGGTCGGTGGATCAACTTTCCGCCATAATACATGCCCTCACCAGGGTAGACTTTTCGTCCACAAATCGCACAGGTTTTGTAAGCCGTGTGATTTTTGTTATGATCGTTATTTTAAGAGCGTTTGTAAGTCATGGTCAACAAAATCTAGGGGGCCCCTCCAACAAGTCAGTGCGACATTAAGCGATCTAATGGACTAAGATAAATCTCGTCCCAAGAAATTGAGAGGCCCATGGAAAATGTTTACAATGATTTACTTGCGCTCACGATTTAACGACCGCGTTGTACGGCGTTCACTTCCATGCAGAGCCATTCACTTGCTTATCCCTCTGCCGGAGCCTTGATTTGTATACTGATTGTATTCAAAGGTCCTGCATGTCATCACAGTTTCTTTAAGGGACTTGTATCTTTTCTTGGCGAGATGAATGGCTTTAGCCAACGTTGCCCTATTGCCGCAGATCTGACATCCTCTCCCTTGACTGTCAGTCTGCCCTCCTTGTCAGCCGAGACCATAGCCTGCGTCGAGATCTCAAAAGCAATCGCTTCTATCGCATTTCGAAGCTCTTCCACTGCCCCATCACCTACTCGAGCGTCATCCTCCTTCAGACGAATAACAGACTTGTAAGAGCTATCCAGCTCCCAATGCTCAAGGGTAGGGCGACCGCATTCTGCCAAAAGGGTCAGGCGAATCTTTCTTCCCACCCTCTTTCATCATTACAACCGTGCATTCCTTCCCCGCCGTCCACACTGCAAGAGCTAGAGCGTAAGCCAAGTCATCATGCGTACCGGAGGGATGGTCAAAAGAATATCCACCGGTTCGCGTCTTCTCTGCCTCTATGCAGTTTAGGTTTGCAAGGAGAAGGGGATCATTTGGAGGAAGGACAATCTGACGCCTTTCGAAGAGCACCTTGAGATTGAAGAGAATCTCTTCCTTTGAGGAAGAAGTGAATTTCATCTCAGAGGCGGGAAGCCCGATTTCCTTACAGAGCTCGACAATCGGCGCCCCAAGACCCGTCGAATCAAGCAGCAACTTCTTGAAGTGAAGCTCTTTGTGGAGGTCTGCTACTTCAAGCGTGAACCTCGTATATGGATTGTTGCTGCCAGGTACACCCTCGACCTGCGAAGATGGAACAAGATAGGTCATTGTCCTAATGACCTTGAACACCGTTTGCATCCTTCTTTCCCCTGTTTCTGCCTCTATCATGGCTTTGCACCTTTCAACTACGACAAGCGCAGCCGGGTCCTGCATCCCTCCTGGATCGTACCCAGCAAAGAATTCAGAGTCAGGCCGCGGACTAGAACTCCTTGCAGAAACAAGATCACAGTACTCGCAATTTGTGGCTTTTCTTGAATCCGGGCAAACGTGGAGACAGGTTCTCAAAAGCGAGTTCGGAAAGTACGATTTCCCATCGTCCCGAAACTCTGCAAGGTATTCTTGGGCAAACTTTTGCTCGCCATAGAGCTCCCTTTGCTCGTCGAGGAATTTTGGATCGACCGAAGGGTTTGCCGAAGAGGGGAAGTGGAATTTTGCCCAACCCTCGGTGTTGAAAGCCTTGTAGAAAGTGTGTGAGCGGTCCCAGGGAGTCGAAAGTAAGATCACAGTCCCAGAGGTCGTCAAGAGCATTGGGAAGATGACCTTTGAAAGCACATCGTCTGGAACAAATGCTGCTTCATCGACGATGATCAAATGCGCCGTATACCCTCTGAGAGAGTTCCCCACCGGCCCGCAGGGAAGAGCAATGATCCTGCTCCCGTTTGAGAAGGCGAGCTGCCTCCTAGTCTTTGAAATTACAGATCTCCGAATAAGAGGGGATCGCTCGGAGAAATCGAGTATCTTTTCAAAGAGGTTCATCGATTGGCGTAGAGTCGCAGAAACTATGAGAGTCGTTGTATGCGCATTCGTTGTTGCAAACCAGATAGCTTTGGACGCAGCCATCGTAGATTTTCCTACCTGCCTTCCCGCGCAAACTACTATCCGCTTTGACTGTTCTTGGAGGAACCTCGTCTGGTAATCATGCGGGACAAACTCAAGCAGTGCCGCGGAAAACAATGCAGGATTTTGAACCAGCTCCTCGAGTGCTTCATTGATCCCCGGTGTCCTCTGATTGAATTCTTCGATTATTGCCATATTTTTGACAGACCTCAGTTATTGAATTGCATCCTGCGATGAGGACTAGACGCCAGACTTCTCAAGCCGATCCTTGCAAGACTTGACTTTCTCTACCATCTTGGCGAGGTCTCCCTCGACCTCATCTCCGAGCGATAGCCCTAATCTCGGATTCTTCGCAAGCATGATGCAGTCAAGTATTGACTTTGACACACGCTGCTGCGTGTTAATTAGGCTCTGGATCTTTTCTACTTCGCCCTCTGAATAGAGGCTAATCCTGCCTTCTATCCAGCGAAGGCGTTTCAGGAGTGAGGATTTGACTCGTTCCAATTCATCATTGTGGGAATCAGTCTTCTTGTCTGAGCTTTCTTGTTCGTTCATCTAGACCCTTATCGTCCTCATCTCTACATATTCTATGCCAACCCCAAGTATGATGCCTAGTGTAGATCGGAATCCGAACCTCCCCTCCCTTTTATAGAGATGTACCTCAGAGCTTTTCACCCGTGTATGTGTGAAGCAAAACTCCGATGTCGGGCCCAAACAACTTTGGGTCTCCACACGCGTGAAAAACAAAGATAGCCGTTTTGAAAATCAGCGCTCTACTGACGCACTGCAGATCATGCATTTTCCATTGACGTGCATAGTAACTGGAGGTATATCCTGATAGTGCGGGTGTCTTTCACACTGCATACATGGTCGATAATCCGCACTTTTTGAAACCAGCACTCGCAGATTGCTCATTTAGATTCACTCAAACCAGAGATCTTCGTAGATCAAAATAACTGCTCCGACTCTAGATGGTTAAGTTCGAGTTCCACTGCCAAGCCGCCGCAACATAGACTGATACTCGGAGACTTGGCACTCTTGAAAGTTTGGAATTTCTTTCCTTCATCACTAACTCTTGCATGCTCAATTCGAAGCAATTGATCGTTTACGAGCTCATGCACTTGCTTGTAGCAGGTGCTCATCGGCATTCCATTCTTCTGGTTAATTTCTTCTATAGCTTTCTTTGATTCCATCGTCGATAAAAGTATCCTCCTAGCGTACTTTTCAGACATTGCGCGCAGAATTGCTTTCCTACCCTCTTGCCCCATAACCATCATTGTAAACTCACCTAGTCATCGCAAAGCAATTTTCACAATGACCATATATAGAATGGGGATGATGCGTATGCACCCTCCGTCCATTACCCAGATAGGAGTTCTGTCTTTAGCTTCGGAGAGACGGACAGGAATACTGTTTTGTCCATGTTCTACACGCCTGAACGCATCAGCGAATTGAATTTGATAGACTCTTCCGGTGACGAATGCTAATTTGATCGGAAATGGTTAAAGTTGAGCCTTTGACTCTTTGAAATTGGCAATCTTTATGCGAGATCCAACGTTATTTTTGCGAAACGAGTACGAAGATTTGGCTAGAAAGGAGCTTGATTGGAAACTCCGAGTTCTGCAAGGCCCAAGCACGCCTTGGTGCATCGTTGATAGAAAGAAAGTGCTCATGTTTTGCTCGAACAATTACCTAGGTTTGAGTAACCATCCCAAGTTAAAGGAAGCGTCAATTAAGGCAGTACAGAGCCACGGCGCCGGCTCAGGATCAGTGAGACCAATAGCTGGCAACATGGATCTGCACGTCGAACTGGAAAAACGCCTTGCGCGCTTTAAGCATGCTGAAGCTTCTTTGACTTTTCAGACAGGTTTTGCCGCAAATTCTGGCCTAATTCCGCAGCTTGTCGAGGAAGGGGACGTAATAATCAGCGATGAGTTAAACCACGGCAGTATCATAGATGGAGTGAGACTAGCCCGAGCTGAAAGAGCAGTTTACAAGCACACGAACATGCATGATTTGGAGCGCGTTCTAAATGAGATAGAAAGACACTCTCCCGCATACAGAAGGATATTGTTGATAACAGATGGTGTCTTCTCGATGGATGGAGACATTGCGCCGCTCGATGAGATTGCAAAGCTCTGTGCCGAGCACGGCGCGATGGTCTACGTCGATGATGCACATGGTGAGGGAGTCCTTGGAGAGGGAGGAAGAGGCATAGTTTCCCATTTCAAGCTTACAAGAGACAAGGTGCATATTGAGATGGGAACATTCTCAAAGGCCTTTGGTGTAGTTGGTGGACACATCTCTGGTTCCCAAGACCTCGTCAACTTTGCATACAACAAATCTCGCACATGGCTCCTGAGTGGATCTCACCCTCCGGCCGTAGCTGCCGCATGCATCGCAGCTATCGATGTCTTAGAGAATGAACCAGAGCATGTTGAGAAACTCTGGGAGAACACGAAATACTTCAAGAAATCAATGAAAGATCTCGGGTTTGACATTGGAAATAGCGAGACGCCTATCACTCCAATAATGGTGGGAGAAAGTACTGTTGCAAAGAAATTGAGCTCAAGACTGTTTGAAGAAGGAGTATTTGCCCTGCCTATTGTCTACCCGATGGTAGCGCTCAACAAGGCGCGAATAAGGACAATTATGAACGCAGCGCTCACAAGAGAGGACCTAGACTTTGCAATTGAGGCTTTCACAAAGATAGGTAAGGAGTTGAAAATAATATGAATGCGCCGGATCGAAAACTAATAGAACGGGATTTCACATCATTTTCAATGCTTCTGTTGATCTAATTATTCTCCGAGGACATGTTGATGGTAGTGTTCCACCGGCATGAGAGATCCGAAAGCTCTCTGCACAACCTCACTTAGAGAGGGGTGTATGTGCATAGCTTCATTGACAAGAGAGTAGTTTCTGTCCTGGGTATACATCACATTTATGATCTCCTGAATCAAGATTGAAGCTTGAGGTCCGATGATGTGTGCGCCTAATATTTTCCCCTCTGATTGATCGATGATCACCTTGACAAAATAATCCTTGACATTCATAGCTTCTCCCTTCGCCGTATCTTCATACTTTTGAAAGCCTATCACGATCTTCTCCTTGCCGTATTTTTCCAGGGCTTCTTTCTCCGACATTCCCACGCTTGCTATCTCTGGGTAGGTAAAAACTGCATGTGGTATTGCGTGGTAGTCCACTTTGACCTTTTCTTTCAAAACAGCGTTATAGTATACCACCTCAGATTCGTAATTAGCGACATGCTTGAACAGGTATCTTCCATCGGCGTCGCCAAAAGCCCAAACATTTGGCTGCGAAGTTTCAAGATAATCATTGACCTCAATCCAGCCGTGTTCCGTGGTCCTTATCCCACCCTTTTCTGGATGAAGTATTTCGGTGATTGGGCCTCTGCCTGAGGCTATCATTATTTCATCGGTTTCGATTCGAACTTTCTGCAGAGTTTCTCTATTAACTGCGATTAGAATCTTCTTGTCCTTTGAAGAATTCTTACTTGCCTCCTTCACTTCGTGATTTGTGAGAATCTTGATGTGCTTTCGAAGCTCATTCAGGGCAAGAGAGGAGACTTCAGGCTCCTCTTCAGGCAAAAATCTAGAGTTTCTTCCAATTATCGTAACCTCTGATCCCATGCTTGAGAAAAAGTGACCATATTCCGCTGCAATGTATCCGCCTCCTATTATAGCGAGGCTTTTAGGCAGAGTAGTAAGTTTGAGCACGCTGTCGCTTGTTAGGTATCCAACAGCCTCCAAACCTTGTATCGGCGGAATGATAATCTTCGAACCAAGGCAAAGGAAAATCATCTTCGAAGTTATCGTTTCGTTTTCAACTTTGAGAGTGTAAGGGGAGACAAATTCAGCAACTGAATGGTAGTAGTCAAGATTAGGCGAGTTGGATAGTCCTTCACGGATCGAGTCGATGTCTTTGTAAATCAGTGCCCTCATCCGCTCCATGATTTTCGAGAAATCCACCTTCTTGATTTCCACCTCTACGCCTAGTTCCATTCCTTCTTCAAGTGTCCTAACTAGCTCAGCTGGGTACAGAAGGATCTTTGAAGGTATGCACCCCCTAGTGAGACAGATTCCTCCAGGCTCGTCCTTGTCTATGACGGCGACCTTCATGTCGGGATTACGTTGAATCATCGGATCCACGAGATACATCGCGGAGCCAGTTCCAATCACGATCAAATCGTAATTCTTCATTTCAATCCCTTGGAAGTTATTCCTACCAAGTAATATCTCCTTCGTCTAGCATGATCTCGGATGTGCCTATAACCCATCCCTATTTGCCTTCACTCTTGTCTATTACCTGGCCCAATTACCTTGGGCAAGCCACCCTCTCTCCTTTTGCTTTGCTTGCGCCACGGGCACAACTCTGCACTCATGATTATCTCAGCGCGGATCCGGAATGGGAGCCATTGAAATGGAAACTTGATCCGCAACGGAAGATCTTTTGGGGCGCTCCCTAGAGATGATTCAATGAAGCTAGCCCTGTCGTTTCTATTACTACTGGAGAACCAGTTCCAGTAAAGAAGCAAAAGAACGATCCCTGAAAGAATCGAACGCGTTCTTTCCGTTGAAAGACCTCAGAAAACATTTCATTTAGAACACATATTCCGCAAACCTTCTTGATGGTTCCTAGAATCTGTTCTCGCAACAAGCTGTTCCTTATGACGAGTAGGAAACCAACTCATAAGTAGAGGGTATGCAATGGCTTTGGAGAGCTAGATACAGAAATTCCATTGAAACTAAGGAAAGCTACAATTCCTCAATTGAATCAATTGAACACATACAGGATACCCAAGCAGAATAGGCTTCATTACAATTCTTGTTTTGCTCCCTAGCTTTATATTTTCTCCCCCCTAACACATTTTTCACCGGCGCGCGCGTATTCTGCCTTAAGCTAAAAGGATCCACAAAGAAACAATGCAAAGTCCGACGAGCTCGAAATGGACTCATATCGATTTTCGACCATGATGGTGCTGGAGATAAGTTATTATCGAGTCATCTTCTATGCTGGTTTTCGCAAATTACAGATGCCTCTCTTACACCTCGGTCGCGAGGATGGAATCCCTGACGGGCAGCCATTTGATGTGAGCGCAGAGCTTGTAGCAACGGGAAGGACTTGCGTCATAGGAACAAGCGGCAGTGGCAAGAGCTACACTGTGGGTGTAATTTGCGAAGAGCTATGCAAGAGTCAGATTCCCTTTGTGATTATAGATACTGAAGGAGAGTACTCAGGCCTCAAGGAAAAATACGAAGCAATATGGATTGGGGATGACGAAAAGTGCGACCTGAACTGGAAGGGCCTTGATCTCAATATACTGGCGCAGAACGCGCTCGATGCCGTTCCTCTTATCATGGATCTCTCTGAGGCAGACAGGCCGAAAGACAAGGTCGGAAAATTCCTTTCCGCATTGTATCAAGAGATTTCAAAGCGCAGAACACCATATCTCGTAGTGCTCGAAGAGGCAGACAGATTCGCACCCCAAGCAGGACAGAGGCTAGAGATATTCAACGAAGTAGCAAGAAGGGGAAGAAAACGCGGGCTAGGACTCATGCTTTGCACGCAGAGGCCTTCACTAGTAGACAAGAATATCCTTAGCCAATGCGCCAACCAGATAATTGGAAAGCTAGTGATAAAGAACGACCTGCAATCGGTGGCTCAATTTTTCCCCGGCCACGGGCTTCCAAACCAGCTCACATCACTTGGTCCTGGACAGTTCTTCATCATGGGAGGATTGTCTCCAGTTCCCGCGCTGGTCAAATTCAGACAAAGAGAAACAAGACACGGCGGAATCACTCCAAGACTCAGCACGCAGTCAGTCAGACCCACAATTGAAAGGATTCTTGCAAACCTGAGGGGAAATATCCTAGTTGCGAAAGAAGAGCCAGTCCTTGGATTACCACTCCTGATAGAGCCGCCCGATGTTCCGCCACTAATCAGGGTTGAAAAGAGCTTTAAGTATTTCGGTGAAAGGGAGAATATCGTTAGGGTAGATCTCCAGTACAGGCCGCTGGTTGAAGTCGCTGTCAGAATCAGAACTGGACTTTTGAAAAAGAAATTCGAATTGATGAGCTTTTTCCTTGATGGCATGACGGGGAGGATAGTAGGACTCGAAGATCGCTTAATTTTCCGCGGTGGATTGGAACGCTTTTTGGGCCTTGAAGGGCCCCTGGTCGCAACCTTAAGGGCGCTATCTCCTGACAAGGACATGACACCGATTGAGGTCTCCTCGGTCACAAGATATCCAGAGATGCAAGTGCGAAAGGCGCTCCGCGCACTAGAGTCAAGGAGACTTGTGAGAGAAAACAAGCTCGGAAAGGTCAAACTCTACCGGAGGTTGACCGACCTCCCAGAAATCGGTCTCACTGACGAATCGATAATTCAGCTTAAAGAGGTCGACATCACTAACGGAACGAAACTCGAAGGCCAGGGTCTTAGAGAAAATCTTGTGCGTGAAATAGTGAAAGGGATGTGGGACGGCGCCGATGTGGAAAGTTTCAAGGAATTTTACTATCCAGTGTATCAGGTCGAGCTACTGCTTAGGAACAGGAAAAGGATGCTCTGGATTGACGGTCGAACTGGAAAGGAGATTTCATTCTAGACCGGCTGAATCTTGTAGATTTCATGGGCCCAGTTGATGAGCAAACCTTCCTTTGTACTTTCCCTTTCCTCTTACCTCGATGAAGATCAATTGGCATATTCTTATCCCTGGCTTGATTGCAAGAGGGATTGGTGATATGTTTGCTATTTCCAATACTGTGCGGTTAGATGTCCCTGGATGTATGAAGCCGCTGCTAAGGTGAGTAATCAAACCCACTCTTGCGAGACTTGATCTCCCTTCGATGAACGCGGCCAAATTGTCTGGAAGAGTTATCTTCTCTCTTGTTATTCCGTTCACGAGTTCCCCTGGCAGGATGAGAATGTGGCCGCCTTTTTTTACCCTCGCAATCTCGGTTATCTTGGCAAAATCAACGCTGTCTGTCACTTGAAAGACATTGTGAACTTTTTTGAACACTCTGAACTCGTTTCCCAAGTGTAGGTCAACCGACCCGGCACCAACCTGCCCCTTGGTGAAGGGCTCAATTCTCAGCTTGCCTGATTTCACGAGTTCAAGTATTTTCTCTTTTGAGAGTACGGCCATAATCTCGAGTGGGAACTGGCTGAAGATATAAAGAAAAAAAGAAGTACCCAGTTGTATAAGTTTCAAAACAATCGCATCAACAAGCCAGGTTCATGCCCTTTCCCCAACTCATTCTAACATACAAACGTTGATTTGGATACACTTATTGCCATCCAGAAATTTCAAGCAATTCTGCAACCCGAAGGAGATAGAGAAAATGAAATTCGGCGTATTCGTGTCAAACTGGGAACCTTTTGCTTACGAACCCAAAATCTATGAAAAAATCGCGACCCAGGCAGAAGATCTGGGTTATGAGTTTTTCTTGGTTTCCAATCATTTTCTAAGGCCTTCGATTGGAACCCAGAAGGCAGCTTCGATTCGGGCCGAATCCACAATCGACACGTGGTCGATACTTTCCTACGTCGCAGCAAAGACTAGCAAGATAAAAATCGGATCCTGCGTGGCTCCACTGCCATTGTACAATCCTTTCCTGCTTTCAAAGACAGTGTCGAGCATTGATGTGCTCTCAGGTGGCAGAGTGATTTTCGGGGTCGGTGCTGGTTACGATCAGAGGGAATTCGAGATCTATGGCACATGGGACAATGCTGCGACTAGAGTTGCGAAAACACGCGAGTCAATAGAATTGATAAAGAAGCTCTGGTCCGAAGAAAGCGTGGATTTCAAAGGTAAGTTCTACAATGCAAAGGGTGTGATCAGCGAGCCCAAACCGTTGCAGGGATCTTCCCTCCCGATATGGACTGGTGCGATGGGCCTCAAGACTCTAGAGCTTACCTCAAGGTTCGCCGACGTTTGGATACCTTCCCTTCCTCTGGGAGCTTCACTTGACTTTTACGAGAAGAGATCAAAAAAACTCAAGAGTGATGCCCAAAAGTTTGGCAGAAGTGTCAAGATGGGATTGTTGGGGCACATCGTTCCTGAGGATTTCAAATTGCCTTTCTCAGTGGTAGGAACTCTCAGTTCCTCCGCAATGACCCTAGAGAAGTACAGGGAACTTGGATGTGAATACTTTGCTGCGGTTTTTTTGCCAACTCAGGACACGCTCGACCTGATGAAACGTTTTCATCAGGAAGTTGTGCCTTCGTTTTCATAGGCTAAAGTATTAGATTTCGCAATCGATGATCCTGACATCTTTCGATGGTGGGAAGCCCAGCGACCACCCATATATGTGGCTAAGTACCCCAAGGCAAATAGCGTGAATGGTATTGTCGCAACCCAAAAGGAAAATGTGGATGACGCCAAGGACAGCGCAATATTCTGCAATTCGGTCAGGAGCAATTAGTCCACACCCATGTCAAGACGTACCGATTACATGATTTGAAACTGCTGACTTTTTCCGTTGTAACTCAGTAGCTCTGCAGCAATTCCCCATTCTATCAGGAGAAGCTTCACTATAGCTTCATCCTTCTCGGGAGACTGTTGCCAAAACATATTCTTGTGATGGAGAGATTCCGCCACCTCCCATGCCGAAACTGAGCTCTTCTTCAAGAGAAGCTCAAGTGCAGTTTTGAATGGCTCAATTTTGCGTAGCTCCGCTCTGATGATGCTTATCTTTCCATCTGAGGCTTTGAGAAAGCCTAGTCCTAGGTCGGTGAGAATAACGTATTTTCCCTCTTTCTTTACAAGACCCAGCCCCTCTGCTGTCCCGAGAGTAGAAAGTAGACTGGGAGTCTGCTGATGGAATCGGTGAGCTAGGCTCGAGACTTCAATTGGAAGCTCCATTCCTTCCAAGACTTCGGCCAATCCAATGACTTTGATCGGCGTAGCCTTTGCAGGCATCAGGAACTCCTGGGGAGGACTTGCTTTTTCTCCATTCTCATTGATTTGTGCTAGCATTTGGATGTTTCTGAGCAAATCAGTTCTACTCCTACTCGCAAGACCTAGCTTGGTGGGGGCCTTGCGCCCAGTGTCACCTGAAGGGTCATGTAACTCCCTGCTCTTATAATCCCGAGCTGCACTACTTGATTGGGCAGGGCGTTTTCTTCAAGCCAAGAGGATAATGCATCACCATTGATTAATCTTGTTCCATTTATGGAGATGATAATGTCTCCCCCTGTCACATATTGCTGGCCGTCGACGGTGGTTGTTGTACTCCCGCCGCGCAATCCTGCGTTCGCGGCTGGAGATCCACTTACGACGCTTTCAACAAGTACTCCATACGTGACGTTTGCCCCAGCGACTTTGGAGAGATCGTAGCTCATGTCAGCGCTCCCGATCCCGAGATATGGGTGGAGGTTGTAAGATCCAGTAGTAATCAGGTAGGGCACTTCGCGCAGTATTGTGTCAGATGGTATGGCGAAACCGACTCCCTGGGAGCCACTCACGACGGCTGTGGTTATTCCAACGACCTGTCCATACGCATTAAGAAGCGGACCGCCAGAGTTTCCAGGATTGATCGGGGTGCTGAATTGGATAACATTAGCTATTGGATAATTTCCCGCCGCCTGCTCTGTTATTGTCCTACCAAGCTGGCTCACTATACCAAAGGTCATCGAGCCGGAGAGGCCAAAGGGGTTGCCTATTGCAAGGACAGATTCGCCAACGCTCAGGCTAGAGGATGAGGTGACTGCGAGAGGGTGGAATTCATTTGAAGGTGCGTTGGAGGAAAGTACTGCGAGATCGCTGTAAGGGTCGGAGCCAATAACCGTTGCTGGGAATGCATCACCATTGGAGAAGGTCACCGTAATATTTGCGTCGCCGTCGACGACGTGAAAGTTTGTGACGATGTAGTTAGAATTTGAAAAGTCAATGACAAATCCGGAACCAAGTACTTCCTGTATTGTCTGACCAAAAACGGAACTGACAGACTGGAATCCTTGCACTGTGACAACGCTGGCATTCGCATAGCTGTAAATTTCGACTGGATTGATTGTTGAATTCGAACTAGAAGTGAAGAAATTTGTTCCTGGATAGGTCCCATTTGCAGTCGCGAGCTCAACTGTTCCCGCTTCTCTCTGGAGAGAAGCAACAGTGTTATTGAGCGAACTGACTTTTTGGTTGAGGGAGGATAATTCTTGCTTAGATTGAAAATAATACAGGGCGAGTGCGGAGCCTGCAAATATCAATAGTACGATCAACACTACGAAGACCGTTCTCCCTTTGTTAGGTTGCTGAATTGCAGTTTCCAATAGATTCGACCTCTGGCAGAAAACGCAATGTTCATCGTAACCTTATATAGAATGGGGACGATGCGTATGCACCCTCCGTCCATTACGCTGATAGGAGTTCTGACTGGAGTTTAGGGAAGATTAGGACAACATGACGTTCCCCTATCTCGAAGTAAGCATCCTGTTCGAATTTGTAAGCGGAGTGGTTGCGCTCCTCGTGAGCTACTACGCTTTCAAGTACAGCAGACTTCTTGAGAACTATACACTCAAATTCATAAGCGTAGGGTTTTTCCTCCTTGCCCTTGGGATCCTAATAGAAGCAACGGTTGTCTCACTTGTGGATCTAGGTGTAGGACGCCTGTTTGCGGATGTCATTCTGGTCGTGGCCGCTTCTGGGCTTTACTCCTTTCTTCAGGTCGCGGCGTATTTCCTGATCGCACTGGGCTACATCAGTAGCGCATACACTTCTACTCCGAGATCTTCCACAGATGAGATTGGCAATGGAACTACCGCCGCTTTCATCGCTTTGCCCCTTTTCATTCCACCCGGGATAGAAAGACTCAACGAATTAATTTCCCTGTCACGCGAAGTAATCATAGTATCAGGCGTACTTTCAGTAGCATTTGTTTCGATGGTCGTGTTTCAGGGTACAATCAACTATGTTCAGAGCAGGAACAGGCTGGCGCTTTTGGTGCTTTCGAGCTTCGTTCTCATACTAGTAGCCGAAGGGCTTGGGCTCTGGTCTGCAATTTCGCTTTCAACCACTATCAACCTAATTTCGATCGCGGCCAGGTTCGCTGGCTTTCTCTCACTTCTGATCTTCATTCTCTGGAGAAGTAAAATTGGTCCAACCGGAAAAGCCTCGCAGTAAGATAAGAATCTACATGGACATACTGCAGGCAGTGCAGGAGGCGGGTAGGGCAAAACCTACACATGTTCTCCAAAAAGCGAATCTCTCACACGAACGACTGACAAGATACTTGGGCGAGCTCGTCGAAAAGAATCTCGTCTCGGAGAATCAGGACGATGGGAACAGATACTATGCACTAACAGAGCGTGGCATAAAGTTCTTGGATGAACTTAGAAGAGCTGAAACATTCGTAGCGGGTTTCGGGCTATCCTTCTAGGCAGAGTTCAGGATTTCTGTTCGTGAGTTACGTCACGAGTCAACAATCTAAGGGGTCACCATACAGGTTCTGGCCCATTCAGATAATAGGTTATAAGAGCAAGGGTTTTCTCGAATCCAGAAGACTTGACCCAAGAACAAACAACGAATGTTACAAAATCAATGGCATTGATAGTGGACTATATCGTGATTCTGCTAGCAGCTGTGATGATTGTTGGTCTAGTCCTGGCTCTTTACAAGGTTGCAACTGATCTGATACCAATCATTCAAGCAAGTACTTTTGATCTTGGCAGCAAGAATTTTGTCATCGACACTCTTTCTACATTCGTCATATTGGAACTGTTGCTCGGATTTCTGCAATATCATGGCGCGAACCGAATAGCTCCAACATACATACTGGATGCAGGTCTCTTCTTTGTCACACGGGAGCTAATGATCGAGCTCTATTCAGGTGCAGTTGCAGCCGCTGATCTCATAGCATTTGGAGCAATAATCGGGGCTCTTGGTATCACGCGAATTATGATTGGGAGGTCATCCAAGGAAGACAAGACTTCCTCTAGCGGACAGGTTCTTGAAACAAAAACAGGTTGAATTTGATATCAATAGGAATCAAGTCTCTGTCCTAAACTGAAGTATTACCTCTTCGTCGTCTCCTGTCACTCCGCTCTTTCAGAGCTCTTTGGAAGTCACGATCTAAATTGTCAACTAGCCTTTGTAAATTGCCAACGAGTTCTTGCACTTTAACCCTGGCTTCGTTCTTTATCTCTTGAAGTCTGGCCGTCGTATAGAGATGATAGTACCCGCCATCCTTGAGTGTTCTCGACTCCTTGTAGCACAAGCCAACACTAACAAGCTTCGCGAGGCCCCGGTGAATCGTCGTCCTGTCACGACCGAGCCTCTCTGAAAGCTCATCCACTGTGGCAGAACCCATACTCGCGAGCTCGTAGAAAAAATCAGACTCTGCAGGAGCGAGATTGTACAAACAGATCAAAAGGTCCTCGCATGTCGCGCCACTTCTAGTGAGTGTGTTTAATGAATCCAATTCACTAAAGTATCGAGGTATACGTGGTTTTATAGGTATTGTAGGGTCTTGGCAAGACCACAATATTCTTATAACAGAGATAATATGATTGTCACATTTGTCAGAAAAGATGATCTCGGAATGAGCGCACTACATCAGACAGAGATTGGTTACACAGTACAGGTATCTGGAACTGTGCCCGAAATTGTCGAGGGCTTGACTCTCGAGTTAAAGAAAAGAGGGTTTGGCGTCCTGAGCAATATAGATGTGAGTAGGGTGATCAAGGAGAAGATTGGCGAGGAGATGAGCAGCTACGTCATACTAGATGTGTGCAACCCAAGACATGCGAAGAGAGCCTTGGATTCCCACAAGGAAGTGGGCTTGATACTTCCCTGCAAGATAACAGTTTTCGAAGACAAGAGTAGAATCTGGGTGTCATTATACAGGCCTACGGAGGCCCTGAAGGTGCTTGGTTTTTCTGATTTAGACTCTCTTGCTGAAGAGGTTGAAAAGGAGCTCGAAGGCGCGCTCGACGCAATTGCGCTTTGAAAGTGAGGCAGAAACTGAATATGTCAATAGATGATGAAGAAATAGAAAGGATAAACCGAAAAAAGTTCGAAGAAATGATCCAAAGAAGGACTCAGAGTCCAGCCACAAAACTCGATGGTAGACCAATTGTCCTGACCGATGCTACGTTTTCTACCGAAGTCTCAAAGCATCGGATAATGGTTGTTGATTTCTGGGCGCCTTGGTGTGCTCCATGCAGAATGGTAGGGCCAGTAATCGAAGAGCTCGCAAGAGACTATTCAGGCAAGGTAGCCTTCGGCAAACTCAATGTGGACGAGAATCCGATGACAGCGGGGGAGTTTCAGGTGCAGAGCATTCCGACGATTCTCATTTTTAGGAATGGTCAAGCTGTGGATGGAGTTTTAGGAGCGATGCCCAAGTCATTCCTCGAATCAAAGATAAGGCCGCATATTACTCAAGGGGAAAACTCCTCGAAACCCTATGGATAGGAACAATCTGAAAAGTTGTTCTGACAAGTACTTGTAAAGATTTTGCCTTCAATCCTAGAGCAAGACTTTTGTGTTTCCACACGAATGTTTCAGGAGTAGCATTCGACTATGATTCTGAACAAGCTCACCCCTGAAGAAGAACAAGTAATCGTCCACAAAGGAACCGAAGTTCCCTTCACAGGAGAATACGAAAGACACTTCAAAGCTGGCACTTACCTATGCAAGAGGTGCGAAGCTCCTCTATACCTGTCCGACGACAAATTTGACGCAGGATGCGGGTGGCCCAGTTTTGACGACGCGATAGGGGGCGCCGTCCTCCGGGTTCAAGACGAGGACGGAGATAGGGTTGAAATCCAGTGCTCCAATTGCAGGGCTCACCTTGGGCATGTCTTTTTGGGAGAGGGATTCACGAAAAAGAACACTCGCCATTGCGTCAACTCCATATCATTGAAGTTCATACAGAAGTAGGTAGCAAGAGTTAGGACATCTAAGGGAAATCACTAGCTTTCCTTATAATGTCTTGGGGGGTTTCAGTTTGAGGCGCTTTCTTTCAAAATCAATCATGTTGGGGTTTCGGCTCGCTCGCTCCATGAGGGGCCATCTGAACAGGTTCTGGTTTGATCGTTATCCTACCGATGGAAGAGATCTTCTCACGCATTTCCATCGCCACTTCCTGAGACATTCTATCTGCTTCAAAGACAGTGATATTTCCATCGACTCGTATGTGCATCTCAACTAACAGGAACGGGCCGTTTCTCCTGATTCTCAAGTCATCCACCCCTTGCACACCGGAAACTGTGGTTGTAATTTCCTTGATCGTCTCGATCATCTGGGGGTTCCCATATGCATCCGCAAGTATCAAGGATGAAGATTTTATCGCAAAATATCCTGCTACCATGACAAAGACCCCTATTATGAGTCCAGCAAGCGAATCGAGCGAATAATATCCAAATTGTGTGAATGCGAGCCCAATCACGGCAACAAGCGATGCTGAGGCATCTTTCACGGAATTGTATGCATCAGTGCGCAACGAAACAAGACCTGATTTCTTCGCGTAGCGATTTTTTGCTATCGCGAGAGCTGTAGCAACCGCAACCGAAATAGCAGCAATCAAAATCGCATACAAGGAGATTCCGTGGTGTACAGAGACGTTGAGGTAGTCTTGCAGGCCGATGTAAGTGATGAATACTCCTGACGCCACCATGATCATCGCTGCAAAGAGAGAGAAAATCGCATCAAACTTGTAGTATCCGTAGTGAAATTTTCCGTCCGCCTTTCTCTGGGAAAACATGATCCCGAGCCACACCGTTAGAGAGACCACTGCGTCGACGAACGAATGAACGCCGTCTGCTGAGAGTGCGAGGCTCCCAAAGTAGGTTCCAAAGCCAACCTCGAAGAAACCTATGAAAAGGTTCGCGATGAAAGAGATGATTGCTATCTGCTCACCCTTCGCAATCTGCGCAAGGATGGCATTGCGGAATCTTTCCCTAGTAGGGTCGGCGTGGAACAAATCTTTGTTGCAATCTTTGATTCAGGAACGCGGTTATTGAAAAACGCTCCTATCTAATTGCGAGGAGAGATCTGCAAGGCTCACCTATGCTATTGAGAGTATTCCTTCGACTTGAGCTTATCGAGCAATCTAAGGCCTTTCTCGGTGATTGAGTAAAGAGTTCTTCCCCTTCCATTCTCAATCAGTCTATTCATCATTCCTTCCTTCAGTAGCCTAGAAGTGTGTGACCAGAAGGTCTCGTATCCTAGACGCGCCTTGATCATGATCCAGTGTTCTACAGAAGGTGTTCTACAAGCCTCCAAAATCGCAATCTGGATTGTGTCCTGCGACCTTACAGTTCTGCCCTTGCGGGATCTGAGCCTGTTCTTGATCAACAAGTCGAATTTTGACCAATTAATCATTCCTTCTATCCTGGCAATCTGGCTCGTTCGAGACTCAAGTTTTCGCTCCTTGGAGCTTTCAGGTGAAGTCAGGTCAGAGCCCATTACGCGCACATCCACATGTCTTCGGGAGACACGTTTCTTTAATCGTGTGGTTTAGAACACCTTGTTCTAATTTTTTTTAAACTATGGCATTTGCGAAATTCATATTCCCTCCATCTTGCAGATTGGTTGAGTTTACGTCTTGTTAGATTTTGCCATGGGACCATCTTCATATTAACTCTAGAACAATTATCACTCTTCGACAAAGATGCAATGCAATCGACGGTAGACGAATCTTTTTTGCTCATCTGCTAGGATTGAGTAGGGATCTCTGGGTCATAAAGTAAATTCAGAGAGTCGGACAAAGATCTCACCATGCTCTTTCAGCTAGTCGGATATTCTTTTCTTTCTTTGTGGATCCTTTTAGCTTAAGGCAGAACATGCGCGCGCCGGTGAAAATCGAGCGAGGGGGGAGAAAATATAAAGCTAGGGAGCAAAACAAGAATTGTATTGAAAGCCGTTGTTATTGAACATCTTGTATGAGCTCAATTGTTTCAATTGAGGAATTGCAAGTTCAGTGGTATTTATTGGAATTTCTGTATCTAGCTCTCCAAAGCCATTGCATCGCCTCTACTTATGAGATTCTCTTTGCTAATGCAACAAAGATAGCTCTATGGACAATGGCATTCTAGAAAGCATCAACATTTAATGCTTAGTTCGTTTTCTCTACAAATCTTCATTTCTGCTCTAATTGGCAAAATGCACTAAATGGTTCTAGGGGCGCCTTCAATATCAAGAAATTCAGAGAAATAATGATGAGGAAAGCATGAATGTGAAACTCAGATCTGTGTTGAGAGAGCTAACGGGATTTTCCGATCAGTATGATTTCGGCACGACCACAACTCTAGATCTGAAGGTAATTTCGGTACATCCATGACGACTGGAGACAAAGAAATTGGGACTCAATGCAAGAAACATCGCGCCAAAGATATACTGCGGAACTTGTGGGAAGAAACCAGCGACAAATGTGAGCTCTATTTGCATCTGGCAAGACGAAAAAGCTTGGGTCTGCAATGATTGTTCGAAGATGCATAAATGCGGTGAGGAAATGCTACTCCCAGTAGTCTACTCTCTGCCGGTAGAATTGTGCGGCTACACAGGATGACTAGTGGGAAGCTAAACACATGCGAAGAATGTACTTCAGACTATTCTCAGGTTCGAAGTTCCATCCCTCTCCTTTGACATGTAGCATGTATGGAATCGTGAAGCTAGAAGCGCAGTTCCAGTCCCCGTAGAGTATCATAGGCTTCAGATCTAGGGGCCTAAGGTTGTCGGAAATGTACCTCATGGTTTCGGCAAGATATCCAATTGGGATGAGGAGTTCAGAGATGTAATAATTGTCCCCGCTTAGCATGTGGTTCCAAGTGAATGGAAGCGATGTGAGAACCGATATTGCATGCCTTGCGGACTTCGTAATATCCTTAAACAAAAGTGTGATTCCAACAATCGTATGCTTTGCAAGTGCTTCTTTCTGGCCTGTCCACTTGAGCCGAAATGAAGGAATTTGCTTGTCTCCAAAAACATGCCTAGCGAGATGATATGCAACAATCCCTTCATTGGTGTTCATTTTCTTCGCAAGATCTTTTGTCTTGGTCCATGGGTCGTGCCTCAGCCATCTTATGATCTGGAGATCGGTGTGATCGAATTTACTCTCGTCAGAGCCTGACTTGACAATTCCTGAATCCTTGGATGGGTCAGCCTTTATGTTTGAAAAATCTACATCCCAATTGCCTAACTCATAATCATAATATTGAGTTTTCATCATGAGTGTATCTTTCCAGAGAAGCGTGTGAAAACCTAGGCTATGGATTAGTTTAAGATCAACCAGCGAGTTCAAGAGTCGGTGAAGCTTGCTCTTCATTCCTTGAGGGATCATGAATTCGCAGTCAAAGAGCTGAGAAACTAGGGTCCTTGCGTAGTACGTTAGCCCTGCCTCTTGATGTAGAGTGGCGAAGAAGGGCTTGTGATTAGTGATCTCTTTTGACAGCATGAATTGGACTCTTATTCTTTCTAGCCCAATCTTCTCGGAATCGACAATGGGGAGAATCGAGATTCCCTGTTCTTTCAGGCGTTGTAGTCGAGCTCTGAGGGTCGCGTAGGGGATAGAGATATCCCGGGAGATTTGTAGGATATTTCTTGCACCATCTGACTCGACGTACGGCGAAATTTTCTGTAGAAATTCAGACGGATTGTCTTTGGGTGGTCTCATCGAGTGATATCACTTATAGGACAATATTTTGTCCCTATTTCCCGCAAAAGCTCATCGCAATCCTTTGCTATCAGTTCGGCTCTCGAATTAAACAATGTGATTAATGTTTGTACTGAGTCCTTAGCATTTCAATTCAAACCTCCAACCACTAAGCCCCAACCTACGTGGGGATGGTCTCGCTTTCTATTGGCAAATAATAGTCGCAACGAATCGTGGCATACCAATACGGGAATTCGTAGAGGAAAAAGAGTGATTCATAGAAGCTGATCTTCTTCGATTAGTTGTCAATTAAGCGCTCAAGGGGCATTCTAGCAATGTGGCTCCTGAAAAAATTGTATATCTGAGTGAAAAAGCCTAACCTGAGGTCAATTGGAAAAAAAATTGTAAATATGCTACGAGCCGATATACAATACGTCTCAAACGACTGCTTGTGACAGTTTCAGATAACAGTCGCCAATTCAAGTACGCGCAACTGCAGTTGAGGTCGCAAGGCCCTGGTCACGGAGATTCACTAATCCAGTGCTCGGCCTGCCACAACTTTCCACGTTCATTGCGAGCCCGGACCTGAAGCAACCTATGCTTCGCATTCTCTACTTGTATGTTTCAATCATTTGAAGAATGTGCTGTAAACTATTCTCAGGTTCAAAGTTCCACTCAGTGCCCTTAACATGCATCATGTATGGGATCGTGAAGGTTGAATTGCATGACCAGTCTGTATGTTGTATCTCTGGCTTGAGATCAAGCGCCCTGAAGTTGTCTGAGATGTATTTCATGCTCTCCGCAAGATAGCCTATTGGAATTAGGAGCTCGGAGAGGTACACTCCATCCTCACCCAACATGTGGTTCCATGTAAACGGGAGAGTAGTGAGAACTGATATAGCTTGCTTCACAGAATCCCTCGGAATCTCTTTGAACAAAAGCGTTATTGCCATAATTGTGTGCTTTGAGACTGCCTCTCTCGAGCCAATCCAATTTAGTTTGAAGGAAGAGATCTGTTTCTTGCCAAAGATGTGTTTACTGAGGTGATATGAAATATCCGAATCGGTGAGGCCCATCTTCCCGGCCAAGTCTACTGCCTTGATCCACGGATCAAATTGCAACCATTTGATGATAAGAAGATCATTGTGATCGTAACTCTCATTTTCAGCACTAGGACCAACGTTGCCTTGATCCCTTTCTGGGTTTGCTTTCATATTGGAGAAGTCTACATCCCATGTGGCATGCTCGTAGTCGTATAATTCGGTCTTCATCATTAGCACCTCTTTCCATAGGAGCTTGTGTAGGCTATAGTCTTGGACTAACTTGAGACCCTGCAACGAATCCAGCAGTCCTAGGAGCTTACTCTCGTTTCCGCGGGGAATCATGAATTCGCAATCGAAGACTTGGGACACTAGAGTTCGGGCGTAATAGGTAAGGCCTGCACTTTGGTGCAGCCCGCCAAAGAACGATTTGTAATTAGTGACATCCTTTGACAGGTTGAACTGGACTCTTACTCTATCAAGTCCAATCTTCTTGGAATCGATAATAGACGCGATGGTGATGCCTTGTTCCTTCAAGAGTTGCATCCGGGATCTGAGTGTCTGGTATGGGATTGAGAGGTCTTGGGAGATCTTCAGGAAATTTCTTGCACCGTCTGACTCGACGTACGGTGCTATCCTCGAGAGAAACTCAGATGGATTGTCGCGAGGTGGTCTCAATTGATAGATAACACTCCTCTCTCGGATTTATCTGCATTAGCATTTAGTTTATGTCATTTATAACAATATTTGTCCAATGCGAGGCTAATCTATAATCTGCACTGGTTTAGGCTCTTGAATTTTTTTCGATTTTTCCGTTCATTATCATTTCTATAACAGCAGAGGCGCTGCCAAAGGCTTGTTCAAGGTCATCTAGGTGCTTTTCGACTAGTTCAGCGCCCGTCTGACCAAAGAATTCTATCAATCTTTGCCTCTGCTCTTCGGAAAGCGTCCTTGGAGCCATATGTTCCAATGATATGGATGATTACCTATATAATGATGTTTAGAGAGGGAAAACCGAAAAACTTTCGAGTATGTGGTTTTCTTACGCTGCTATGACTACAGATGAAAAAATCCGAATGGGAATGATAGCCCTCTCCGTGGTAGCCTCCGCAGTCCTGGCAGTCCATTTTGGACATATGCATGTCAAGCCACCGTTCCTCGATGAACTTGGCCCCGGCCCTAGTACCTAAGCAATATTGAGCGTCATTCCAACGAATCCTAGGCGGTGGGCGATCCTCTCTATATTCGCCCACCTAGATTTTTTTCGCAACAGAAATCTATGGCAGGTACTGGTCTCGCTTTCTTATCGCGTGATTCTGTGATCAACCGATCTTCAGGTTTCTCCATCAATGATCCACTGGGTTGCTCCTGATATACTGAAGTGCTTCTGCATGCGTTTTGCCGTCAAGATTTTTCACCCTAGGAATGAGCCTTGGTCCTCTGTAATTGTTGTTCAAACAGTTTCGCGTTACAAACCTCGCAACCCACTTGGAAAAATGGATTATATTTTGCCATGACCACCAACATATCCACAAATTTCATTCTTGTCATTGGAATGGCCTTTTCACCATATCAGCTCACATTGTGTACCAATAGCGCATTGCCATTCAATTTGGATTAGGTCGGATAGTCATCGTCTTCTTTCTTGATCATCATGCCATAAGGGCATTCATGCGCGAGCCCTAGAAAATCAGCCAGGAGGGAGACAATAAAAAAGGAGCAAAACGAGAATTGTAATGAAACGTATTCTATATAGAGGTATTGCATCGCTTCAACTACATCAATTTAGGAATTGTAGCTTTCTTTTGTTCTATGGGATTGCTGCATCTAGCTCCCTAAAGCCAATGTATCTCCGCTCCATATGAATTGGCTCTTTGACTCCGTGAAAGTAATTAAATCAACGCTTCCAGAAGCGTAGTGCGTCGAATCATCCGAACAATATTGTTTCGATACCTATAAATCAAAGGCACAGAGGAAAGTCATTTAGTTCCCACCTAATTCTTGTCTCAAGCCTGTGATCATTGATTTCAAGATTGTAAACGAGATTCCTTAGAGAGTGTGATCAGTGCCTAACAGGACTTATCCTAGAAACATTGGCATCTCAGTCCCCAGTGGTGAGGGCATATACGAGATTGTCGTGGTTGGAAAGGACAGAATAGGCGTATTGAGGGATCTAGCAGAGATAATCGCCTCTCATGGGATCAGTCTTGTCGAAACTGGGATGTACCAGGCGTTTGATCACGGAGAGTTTGTGTTCGCAGGGTACGGGGATTTCAGGACGGCGAAATGCAATCCACAGGAGCTCAAGTCTGAACTCAAGAAGCTCAGTTTTGTGATTGAGGTCCAGGTTGATCTTCCGGCATCCAAGACGTTTGACCGCCACCTCTTTCCAATCGTAATCTCAGGTGGAGAGAGGGTGATAGTGCTCCGAATGGAATCTTTTCTCAAGGTTGAGAAGCGCCTGGAAGAAGCAATGGGTTCGGGAGGAGGGACGATCATGTACGAAGTCGGAAGAGATTACGGCCTGGAAGTAGTGAATCGATACAAAGAACTCTACCTGCATGAAAACGAGGCAAAGCTGCTCGAAATACTCAGATCCGGAGCAAGGGCTACTGGCTGGGGCCTTTTTGATTTCCACGTTGAAAACCCCAAGAAGATCTTCGTAAGAGTAGAAGAACCAACAATGTCAGACACATCAGACGGGGAGAGCAGGTTCACCTATGGAATTGTAGGCGGTCTGATTGAGGGAGTTTACGGTCGTCGGTTCAACCTAGAGCGCTCTGATTATGACAGAGAGAATAGAGAGCTGAAACTCATCTTCACCGCTCCGTAGTTCGGCCTCCAAGAACAAACAGATCTCAAAGTGATCACGGGATCATCTGGTCTCTTTTGCGCTCTGATGTGATTTCAAGCTTAGAAAAGACGGCAGTTGTTCGTGCATTCCTCAATTTATTTTCATTTCTTAATCGCGCTGCTCTCTCCGCCACACGGACTCTTCCTCTAGTCTCCTGCCCGCCCCTTTCAATCGAAGCCAAGCACTTTCGCTCGTCGTCTTTCAACGTATAGAAGAAATCAGAGCCCTGGGTCGTTAACATGCACTCACCACCAAGAGGAATATCCAGATCAAACCATTCAAACTCCGAATAGAATCGTAATGCTTTATTCCTTCGATTAATCTTTGAAAATACACCTGAGCCTGTGTCTAGAAAATGCAAGCAGTTGATGAAAGGAAAAGAAAGTACTGCGCCAATTGCGGCAAGGAGATCAAGCCAGGGCAGGGTATCGCGATAAACGACCGTTCTTCTGTATGCTCCCCTGATTGCGAAAAAGAGTTTAAGAAAGGAAAAATTCCCTGAACTCTCCCTTTCTTTCTGCTGGTCGGAGATTCTTTACATTCTTTGTGGATAGTTATGCAATAAGGACGCTTACGCGCGCGCCGGTGAAACACGAAGATAGCTGTTTCGAATAAAAACCTAAGGAGCGAAGTAAGAACTCCAATGAAAACCACCGATATTGGACATCCTGTATGAGTTCAATTGATTCAATACAGGAATTGTAGCTTCCTATGGTTTCATTGGAATTTCTGTATCTAGCTCTCCAAAGCACAGGCTCTTCTCTACTTATGACTATCTTCCTTTGCGTCACAAGTTAACATAGCTGCCGTGAAAGGGCCCTTCTAGAATCCATCAATCACTGCCTAATATTATGAGTCTTACACAATGTGATCTCTGGTACCAATTCCATTTCCAACCTTGTTTCAACTTTGCTATGTTTCCATGCTCTTCCATACTGTCAAGATTTGTCAGCGCCTGTTCGCATATTTATGCAACTGCATGCGTCCTTGCGAGACATTTGGATGCGTTCATCCACAAGTTGACGCTCTCTAACGCCTAAGCACGAATGAATTTAACAGTGATTCATTATCAGAATTGAGAATCGTAGCTTAAACCGAACGGTTTGGTGCAAGACTCGCCCATGGCAGTATAGCTTACAACTGAAGACCTGATTCGAATTAGTGCGTCATTATCAGTTTTGATATTCGTACCACTGCTTTAATAGTTTCCAGAATAGAAGGAGGACAGGAAGACATGCAACCAATACAAGGTAAGTGGGCTGGGAGATTCATCTGGGCAGCAGTAATCCAGGGATTAATCATAACCATCGTGACAGTATTTATCATCGAGCCGCTCAGTTTCTTCAACATCAATTCGTACTACAGCCCCTCCAAAGTAATCGCGGGAAATGGGGCCGGAACGTGGATGTTCACTGGCTACATCTCCTATCTAGTCGTTGGCGTGGTCGCTGTCGCAGTCACTGCAATGTTCTACTTCTACATCGAAGGGATCATGGGCAAGGTGTACAAGGGTCTGACAAATGCCCTCGCCTGGGCGCACTACATCCTCATGAACGTGGGGGTGGCAGGTTCAATGCTCCTAATGATTTGGGGAGGTTACACGGCAGGCGTTGCAAGCGTCCCCGTGGCCTCTGGTGGCCTAGGTTACACATCACTGCAAATCCACGAGCAGATACTCGGCCAGCTTACAAATCCCATTGGTGCGTTAATCCTTCTGGCATCTGTAGGCGCACTTCTTGGAGGCCTAGGATTCGTACTCAGAAGCAGGATGAAGTAAGAATGCTCTCAAACAAGCTGAAAAAGTAGTCCGAGAAAGAATTCCGTAAATGATGTGAGCAAGAAAGCTGACATTAAGACTTCGATTATTCATCCGGAATCTCCTTGCTTATTCGAAAACTCTTCTGGTCATGTAGAGGATGACAAACCAGAGAAGTATGCTGTACGTTACCGCCACTAGGAGAGCGAGAAGAATTCCGCGAACGGCAAACAAGTAGAATAGAAGAAAGAGGAAAACGATTCCGAGAAGGACACCGTGCATTAGGTGCCCAGCAACAGAAAACAAAATTATCTTTCTTTTCGGCAGAGATTTGCGCATGAGTGCCGACACCATCACGGAGTTTACCCGCCATTCGGCCACACCCTCCATTCCCCATCTTCTCCAAAAGGGAATCTCGAAAATAGTCATGCAAAGGGCACTTAAGAGGCCAACAATCGTTCCTCCTGCAACTTCAAGGAAAAGAAGAAAGTACGCAGGCCAACTGCTCTAATCAATGAGGAATGCAATTTTCAAGCCAAAAGTTGGAAAATCCTTCGTAAGATCTATTTTGAATTGAGTCAATTTCTTTGCGTCTTAAATCTCAAGTCAAGCGAAGATCCATGCGAAGAGCAGGATTTGTACGCGCAAGCTCCAGTGTCGTGCAATCTCGAGAGTGTTGAATAAACAAAACTTGTCATATTCTTGGCTCCAGGCGCAGTGCGAAGGAGGAAGGCAACAGGCCTTCCAAGTGGGAATAGCATTACGAGATCGGGAATTGCTCTTGATCCACTCTGAATCTTACCCTCAGGAGAGATAAGGTGGAAAGATGTATGCCTTTGGATTCTTGGCAATGAATCTAGTAGACCTCTTTCATCTGCTGAGACCAGCGAAAGGTAGCTCAGGCGATTGAATTTGTCAAGCCAATCGACCATGCGCTTGAACTTTGAACATGGGCCACAGTCCGAGTCGTAAATGAGCAGGTATTGCTCCAAAATTAATCAACAACTTTCTCTTTCCTTTCTACACATGCGATTGGTTGTATTTAATCTAAGAATGATTGCAGTCCTCTGGCAAGACAAGAGGATCAATGGTTGAGGGTCCAGACTTTACACACTCTGGTTTAGTTCAAGATGGATCTCCCGTCGGAACTAAAATGAATAAATTCGTTGGCTTCTCGTTTCCTCGACTGAAATTTTGTTAACTACGTGACAAACGCGCGACAACTGCGTAGTGGTACTGAGGCACATCCAGAACAACAGGATCAACATAACCTGCCCTGTTCAACCACCTGACAGTCTGCTTTTCGGTTGGTCGCATTCGTATGGGCGGTCCCCTCGGAGTTTTTTCAACCTTCCAGTTTAGCACCGCTACAACTCCATTTGGTTTGAGCAGATCAGCAGTGGCTTTGAGAAGACGAAACTTGCTCTTGGTTCCATGAATTATGTTTGCAAGCAACGCAAAATCCACTGTGGCGAGGAGTTCCCTCTCTTTCCCTGCCGAAATATCAGCGAGAATCGGTATCACGTTTTTCAGATGCTTTTCATGAGCCCTTTTTTCAACTACACGTAGCAACTTGCGATCTATGTCAAGTGCGAAAACCTTTCCCTTGTTTCCCACGATCTGTGCTGCAACGATTGCAAAAGTCCCATAACCGCAGCCGAGATCGGCGACCACCATTCCCTTCTTCAGTCCTAGCGCAACGAGAGTCTTTCTGGGAGAGAAGTAGGTCTCCCACTCCTTTTCCCCCGGCATATCGGTTTCTTTGAGTCTCAGATTGCAACGCCTGCGTTTCTCTCATTTCTTTGGTTGCTTATCCCATAGTATCCCAGTGTGTTCCCACCAAGCTGCAGATCATTATTTTACGAGCGACTCTGCAAATGATACGATATATCTTACTCATACAGGTTAGTAGAAAGATATCTCTCCCCTCCGTCTGGAAGCACCGCGACTATCGTCTTCTCCTTCCCAAGCTCCTTTGCTTTTTTCAGTGCCACGTACATTATTGAACCCGAGCTCATTCCTATGAGCAGTCCTTCCTTTCTTGCAACTTCTCGCGCAACTTTGAAGCCCTCGTTCTTTTCTTCTTCTCCTATCTCGATTACCTCATCAAAGTATTCTGCTCTGTAAAGTTGAGTCGGGAATGCTTCGCGTGGGTTCCTCAGACCCTGAACGCTCACGCCAAGCTTCGGAGTGACGCCAATTACTCTTACGTCTGGTTTATTCTCCTTGACGCGCATTGAAGTGCCGACACCAGTCCCTGCGGTTCCCACTCCAATTATCACTGCGTCAAGCTCTCCCCCCGTTTGCTCCAGAATTTCTTTTCCAGTCGTCTGGTAGTGTGCCATGATGTTTGCAGGATCCTTGAACTGATCGACATCAACGTATTTTTCCGGATTTTCCTTGAGCATCTTCTGTTTTAGCTCGATTGCGCCTGCTGTCCCTTTGGATCCAGGAGAAAGGATGAGATCTGCTCCGTATGCCTTGATTATCTTCCTCCTCTCAATGCTTACTGATTCTGGCATGACTATCCCAATCCTGTATCCCTTGGAGGCAGCAATCATGGAAAGCGCGATCCCGGTGTTGCCTGACGTAGCCTCAAGTATCGTCTTCCTTTCATCGCCTGAACTTTCCTTCGTACTCGAGAGTTTTCCTGCGCTCTCTGCATACTCCATGATGTAGAGACCCAGCCTGTCCTTGACTGATCCACCAATGTTGTACCACTCGAGCTTTGCGTAGATTGTCGCATCCTCTTTACTGGTGACCCTGTTTATCCTGACCATGGGGGTGTTGCCCACAAGCTCTGTCACATCATTGAATATTTTCTTTGCCAATGCTCACTCATTCCCTTGTTGAACAAGACATTCCCGCCTGGCGGGCAGCTTATCAATGCTGACAATGACGCAAACACAGGCATTTTGAGCGCAGAAGCAGCGCGGTAATAGATACAGTCGGCCTACAAATCAAGAAGCAGGCCCGACACATTTAGGGAAAGAATTCTTATCTGCCTCCTCAAATGTTCAGCTGCTCGTCCAATGGATGGGTATCGTTTTTCTCGATATCTATCTACACATACTGTTTTGAACTCGCAGCAGGTTCGTTTCGACTGTTTTGAGCCATCGAAATAATATGATAGAAAGAGGAAGTATTAACTTCATCTTCGGGATTAAGAGCGGAATCCTCGAACTACTTAGGCGCATACCAACCAGTCTACTTGGTTCCCCTGAAAGATATCTACACATGAAACTCTTTGTATCCCTTGCACGGCTCCTGCACTGAGTAGATTATTCGTGGCCTCTGCTCATCGTGACTTTTGAAAACTGCGAAACTAGCTAGAGTCCTCCCATGCCTGCAGATGGCGGGATTGCGGTGTCTAGTCGCAAGTTTCAAGACGCTCTCTTCAGTTATGACTCCAAGCCTTTCTAGGTACTGCTCTCTGAGAATCGAATTTTCTGGTTTCTTTCCTTCGCCCAGGTTATGAAAATGATTGGTTGTGACAACGAATTTCTTTCTCTCATTTTGAGATGCATGTGTCTTTGTTCCGAAGCTTTCGATGTTGATTATTGATTTCCGATCACAAAGAACGTAGGTTGCTGAGCCGTATTCTCCGCCTGAAGCCTCTTTCTTGATGATCCTCGCTGCATCTAGTGCTGATTGCCCCTCTCGAAGAGCTTTGAGAAGAAGTACTCCTCTGGACTTTTTCCCCGTGTATCCAAGAATGTTAGCAACACCGCCCGCAGTTCCTGACTTGATCGAATATCCGCAAGCTATGCCCTGAGCCCTCAAATCATAGATTCCAATTACATCTCCAATCTTTCGAATTTCGTTTCCGATGAAGAGCTCCTTCGGTCGATCCCTGTTTTCAAGGAAGACTAGATCGAGCTCCTTTTGTTGGTTCGCGGCTATGATTGAACACAACGCTGAATTTCACTCGAAAGAAGTCATAATTCTCAGAGGCTGGCACTCGATGTCGATTGGATCTCTTCAAGCATGGCATCTAGGATCCCGCTCGCAATTTCATTCTTACTAGCTTTAAGCAGATGTTTCGCGCCTGCTCTATTCTTCATTACCATGTAGACCTCATTGAAATCAGAGCCGAAGCCGATATCAGTTCTAGATACGTTGTTTGCAGCTATGAGATCCACGCCCGAAGTCTTGAGTGCTTTGAAGGCCCGAGCGGCAAGATCTTCATTGTCCAACGCGTGCTCCGCTTTGAATGCCACAACAAAAGTTTTCGGGTAATCTTCCTTGGCTCTTGATACGATCTTCTTTGTCGCAACCAGTCGAAGATCGAGGGTTGGGTTATCGGAAGTACTGATCTTCCCTGCAACAGGAGACGCTGGCGCGTAATCTGCTGGAGCCGCTGCAGAAATTAGAACATCATACTTTTCTCTGGAGAGTCTAGAAGTGACTGATTCGAGCATTTCCTGCGTTGTCACAACCGATTCTATCTGGATTCTGTCGCCCCTTCTGAAACCATCTGGAATTGCGACGCCTGGTCCGTGGATTAAACAAACGCTCCTTGCTCCTCTTGAGAGAGCCTCCTCTGCGAGAGCAACTCCCATCTTGCCAGTGCTCGCGTTGGTGATATAGCGAACATTGTCGATTGGCTCTCGAGTCGCACCGGCTGTAATTACGAAGCTCAAGTCTGAGAGGTCTCTCTCGATTTCGTTTCTATTCGGAGTCGCTTTTCCCTTGTTGGCATCAGCAGCTTTGTTCCCGATCAAAGACATTACAGCCCGGAGGATTTCCTCGGGCTCCGCTATCTTTGATTTTGATTCAACTAGAGGTCCTTCAATGAACTTGACTCCTGCTTGCTCGAGCTTTTCTTTTGCTTGCCGAACTATTGGATTCCTGTGCATAGGCTCGTGCATTGCGCTTGCTATCAGAATCGGGATCCGAGCTCCTAGAGCTGTGCAGGCAAGCGTAGACACTGGCTCGTCACATATCCCGCTTGCAACCTTTCCAAGCGTGTTCGCTGTGCATGGAGCAATCAAGACTAGATCAACTCTGCTTGAAGAAGAGACGAGCTCAACGTGCTCCACTTTGCCTGTCAACTTCGTGATAGGAGCGTTCCCAGTCGACCACTCAAATATCATCGGAGAAATGAATTCTGCCGCTTTGGGCGTGAGCACGACAATCACTTCAGCGCCATGCCGCATCAGCAATCTTGCAATTTTTGGTGATTCGGTTATCGAAACAGAGCCGGTCGCGCATAGGGCAATCTTCCTACCTGAGAGTTCATTGCCCAAAGTGCCAGTTATGTCCTTGAGGTGAGGCACGAGTATTTGCAAATGCAGGCTTTGGTATATTCATTTCGAACTCCACATCTGCTCAAGGGGATTCGAACAGATTTTCATAGTATTGATCTTTCTTTTTCCAATCCAAACCACACTTCAGTGAATCAGCCAATCGAAAAAAACCACTACGGTAAGAGTGAAGAACAAGACCAGTAACCTTCGAACCAGGTCGATTGGTTTGAGAGTGACATGGATGTCATGATTGACGCTGTTCGTTGCTTCATGTGCGGAAAGCTCGTCGCCGACAAGTACGAGGAGTTCACCTCTCGCATGAAATCTGGCGAAGGCCCCAAGCTAATCCTCTACTCTTTGGATTCAAGAGATACTGCTTCAGAAGAACCGTAATCGGCAACATGGATCTCGTAGAACAATTGATGCCCAACTATCAGGCGTAGCGGAGAAGGTACACTGAACTCAATTCGGAAGAGAAGGGTTGGTGAGATAGGCAGTGTATGAACCTAAGCTTCGCACAAGGAACATCCTTGCCCAACGAGCTCTTTTTCCTTTTGCAATTTGTCAGCCGCGCACCCCAAGGCTTCATGTCAGAAACTCTTGAAAAAAACGAAATGATTATCTTGATGTCCTACCTACCAGTTTAACACAACGCGATTGACCAATGTGCAAGCATTGTAAAGACGAAAAAGCAGGGACAATACAGTGCGGATGCAAATGCGCTGATTCCGACTGGCAAGATTCGGAGCCGCAGTCAACTCTTATTCAGCAAGATGTGGCATGGATCAAATGCAGCGAATGCAAGCATTATCTTTTCTTCAAAGCGGTTTCGCCTAAGATCATTGTAGAAAGAGGAGAGATGAAGAGGCATGAGGAGTCGTTCTTTCACGTGGAGGAACAAAGGCCACACATGGGGCCTGAGCCTGTTCCAAGGCTAGTGTCCTGAAGCAATCATATTTCGCCAAGTCAGGGAAGCTGTCAGCACTGCATGATTCGAAGAATTGTTTAGCGTACTAACAAAAAGAAGTTTTCTTCTATCTTTTCCTTTTGTCCTGCCTAAAGGTTCCATTTTTGCATGCAGTCGGTCCTGCAAACCAGTAATCTCCGAACTTTGTCGAGATTCCGCCTCTTTCACAGTAATAGCATCTGACATCAGGGCTTGTCTCGCGCCCGGACTCCAATGTCGAAGTGGTCCATTCATCTGAATATCATACCTTCCTGTTCTCATAATCTACAAAGAAACCGCATCCATGGCAGAACAGACCATCGAATCTTTCTTTATAGCTGAAAGATTCTTCCCTGCATTTCTTGCAAACCTCCTTTTCCTTCGTTCCGAACTGTTTCAGAGAAGGAGTAACAAAAAACGGGTATCATAAGAGGGTTGGATTCTGTAGTATTTGTTTCAAGCGAGTGCAATTTAGGATCTACAATGTGAGCATTTGTCCGGTAGCCCTTACAGACACTCGCAGTTTCGGCAAGATTGTGGTGAAATCCTGACTCAGGACATGGCTTTCTTAGCTTTGAAATTTATTGACGGATATCAGATCTTCGAGATTAGTATGCATGACGTCTACGGTTATCTCTTGAATCAATGCCTTAAAATTACAAGAGCACCAAATTGGATCCTAACAATTCAGAGCCCAAGGGCAGTCAGTGCGAGTAATTGATTCACACCACAACTCAATCCAATTTCTATTTTGGTGTCAGTAGCTTCCTAGTTGCACTGAGATGAGCAGGAAAACTGCAGCGATCACGCAGCCTACCAGCAACCAAGTATTGCTGGTACTTGAGATCGACGGTTTGAGGTATACATACACTGCCATGGAGAAGATTACTAGCTCTGATCCAAGCATCGCACCAAAGACGCGCTGCAGAGAGACCAAATCGACAACCCAGAGGTAGCCAGCTATCGAAGCCGCGGCAGTGGCTAGCAACATTGCCACAGTATACCTAAGCATTTCTTCGTCGAGTTTCAAGACGGTGACCTGTTCTGAGCCAAGGTAAGGTTTCTCATCATTCGGGCCATCGCATAGAACGACCCGAGAAGCACTGCAAAATTAACTGCAACAAAAAATATGTTTATTGGAACGCTCGTCAGCGATCCGACAACGTTTGCAAAGCACACGGATCCCGAAATGAGAGGTATCATGAACACCGCCGTGACCGATCGGTTTGTAAAAGGCAATGCCATCGCACGAAGGGGAGATTTCTTTGTTGTCATCGCTTTCTTACTATTCTTCCCTCTCATTCTGAACATGAACAATGATACCGCTGCGACGGCGATTGCAACACCCCCATTGACTAGGATTGCCTGTGAATCAGGGATAATCTGGCCCGGAGTCAGATAACCCCACACAGTCAGAACGAGTAGCTCTGCAATCAGTATCAACCCAATCGTAGTGTAGAGCGGTCTTGAAAATGGATTTCGCTGAGAGCCCCTGTCTATGAAAGGAAGCAAGGCTAGACCCAGAGCCACGATAGTCACAGCGCCAAGCGCCATGTATATCCCGGAGCCTTCGAAGAATGAAAATTTCAGTACTTGGTACATCCAGAGAAGATACCATTCGGGTTGTGCTATGTAGTTCGATGCCGCCTGCGGAGTGAACTCTGCGGGGAGAGTGATCGGAAACATCGCCGCTGCAACGAATATTACTCCAACGAATACTGCCCCAAGCATCGCAAAGTATAGGTAAACTGTCGGAAACCAAGGAATGTCTTTGGATTCTTTCTTTGCGCCGTTGACAGGCTCCGCGGCTCCATGCGCCTCGAACATGTACATCTTGAGTGCCAGAAGTGAGAGAAGAGCCGCTGGGAGTACTACGATGTGAAGGTCGAAGAACCTAGTAAGTTCTCCAGCACTGCTACCGTCACCAGCAACGAGGAACGTTACGATCGGGCCTATTTGTGCTGGTAAGAAACTGAGCATTCCTATAGAGACATCCGTGGCGGATTTGGAGACGACTGTCCAAGGGAGTAGATATCCTGTGAGGCCGAATCCCATTACAGTCAGCCCCATCAACATCCCTATGACCCACATCATCTCCCTGGGTCTTTTTTGAGCGCTGACGAAATACCCGCGGAACAAGTGCAGGAATGCAAGCAAAATCATTGCGTAAGCCCCGTAGAGATGTACTGTCTCGAGCAGCCATCCGAGGGGCACATACTTGATGATCAAGAGTGTAGATGAGTAAGCCTGATCGGTAGTTGGCACATAGTAGATCATCATGAGCAGACCAGTTAGCACCTGCAGACCAAATGCGATCACAGTTAGCGCTCCGAGCCAGTACAAGGGATTCATGCTGTATTCCGGGACGGGACGCAGGACGCTCGTCTCAAGTCCAAAACGCGATTTGAACCATTCGACGAATTTTCTTCCTGGATTTTCGCTCAATGTTTTTCTCGCTCACCCGGAAGAAGAGAAGACAGTTGCATCAGTCACGACCGTCCCTCCTGTTAGGTCATATTGAAGCACCGAAGTGGGATCACTAGTTCCAGGCGGGCCATGTCCAAAGATGGTCGGCGGCCCCATTCCTATTGCGGAGATATCGCCAGTCGAGCTGTCATATTTCAAAGTCACTTGTGGGACTGGTCTGGGCGGGGGCCCACCGATTACTTTCCCACCGTGAACAAAGTCGTATTGCCCTCCATGGCAACAGCAGTAGCCTTGTGGTGCGACTGATTTGAAAGATTGGTTGCAAGGAGGCGATGAGCCGGTGGGAAGGGCTGAGTAGAAGCATCCGAGGTGCTGGCAAACATCACTGAATGCAACAATGTCAGAGTCAGGTCCGACTCCATTGTCTGCCTTTTGTCCTACCTTGAGCAGGACACAGGGCGTGTCCACGAGTGGGTAGTTAAATGACAGCGGTTTTGTGGGGTCAAGAGTCGATACGTTCGCAATTTTTATCACTGGCCACGACAAAGCTACGTTCGTTGAACCCTCATTCGGAGATGGAACGAAAGCCAGAATCCTAAACATGCTGGCGAACGAAGCGACCGTCGCCAATCCACCTAGTGTTAGCACAAGTTTCAAAAAGTTTCGCTTGCTATGACCCTGCTCGGGAAGCTTTTCCTTTTCCCCATCGGGTCCACTTTTTGATTCCATTTGGTTTTTCTTCACTCAGTCGCTGTTTTTTTGCGCAGGACTTGCAAATCTCGTCATCAATAGCAGTGCGGCGACGAGGCCGAGAATAACCAACACAAAGGTCACCACTGCCGCGGTAGTCAGATCGAAAGTTACGGGTATACGTGACAACGTTGAAGAGGCAGTTGATGTTTGCGTACTGTTCCCACTCGTTGTATCAGCAAAAGCAGTCAGATGAGCCGTGAATCCAACAAGGATAAACAAAGCAAGAGCTAGGACCAGAGAAGAACCCTTTCCCTTTAAGGGCATGAACTGACTAAGGTTCGGCGCTGGTCGAAACGACAACTGACCAAGATATCTTGTTGGTGTTTGAATTGACAATAATTAGGTCATTCCTTTTGTCTGGGAATCCTCTTAGAGAATCCACGTGTCCAAGATGGGAGATTCAAGTGGAATGGGGCTCCAATTGTCAAAATCAAGAATGCGTATACCAAGATTGTCACTTCTGCCATAACCACGACATAAGATACTCCGCCAAGGGTGGTCGTAATTACACCATCGCCAGCCGCGAGAGATATCGCTGCGAGGCCAAGAAGCGAGTAAACAACCCTTTGAGGGACCCAGTGCGACGATGCTAATGATGATCTTGCATATGATCCTTCAAGAGTTGAGAGCACAACGATTCCGAGTACCAGTGATACCGTGAAAGCAGCTAGCCCTACATGCAGCACGACCGCGAATGCGTACAAAGAAATCGTTTCAACAGCCGTGCCCGCGACTATCGTCAAAGACAGTGCCCCAAGTGCAAGGTAAGTCATGGTCGCCGCCAAGGATCTATCTTCATCCTGTTCCGCGTGTCTGACCATCCTCGATACCTTAGCTAACGAGTATCCTGTGATGGGCATTCCAAGTCCTATTGTCCCCATCATCGATAGATTAGTTATCATGATTTGGACAGAATCTGAAGTATTTCCCAAGAATGCAAAGCCTTGAGCTCCTGAGAGCAGGGTGAAAAAGAAGACAGTGAGGTTCGATACTGAGACTAGCTTTTGTCCCTGCAATGCGGCAAGAAATCCCACTACTGCTGTCAAGAGTGCAAAACCAGATGATGCAATCCCGTGTACGATGACTTGTGGTAGAGTGATGGATGCATTGTGCACCTCAGTGGCTAGCCATATGCCCATGACGTAAGTGAGAGCGAGTAAGACGGCTTGAAGATACACTAAATTCTTGAGCTGTTGTGCGCGTCGCACACGCATCTCGGAGCTCAAATCCTCAGAAAGACTCAGGACACTCATATTATTCCACGCACTCCATCTTCACGTCTGATTGATCGCTTCAATTACCCTGATCGCTCTCATCACTTTCAGAGTTGCATAGTATGAGAGGAAAATTGCGAGCATGAACAAGGCCGACATCAACCATCCTCCCGCGAGTGTGAGCGTCCCGGATGCTCTTCCACCACCGGTTGCAAGAAATAATAGTCCGCCTCCTGTGCCGATTGCAAGTGATACAACTGCTCCCAAACTGAATAAGGCAACTTTCCTCATTCCATAGACAAAACCCACCGTCATCACGATGAACGTGAAGGTGAAGTTCAGTATCGCCAATAACATGTGTATGATATCTGCGGTGTCGCTGATGCTTATCGTGTTTATTCCCGAAGTGATGAATATGTTCACGTACATGCCCGTGACATACATGAAGAGGTAGACAATGAAATTCGCGTAGCAGAGCTTCAGTGTCAGTTTAAGACCCGCTAGACCAAGGTTCCCTAGCTCCTCCCCCTTCGTCTGCGCCGCGACTCTTTGGACTTCCTCCAATATCTATCGCCCACCGAGTCGTTGAGGAATGGGCTGCACAAATTTTATCCGAACATCCTCTCTGACAATGAATATTCTGCTCATAAATGTCAAAATTACAGCCACGAGAAACACTGACGCCATTATGAAAGTGGAGATATTTGCAAGTACACTGTTACTTATTGCGGAAGTCGAGAAATACATGAAGAGCGGACCGAAGACAAAGCCAACCGTCCTGGAACTCATAGCGCCCACGTGTAGCCAGATGACCTTCTTGAGCCCAACGCGTCTCGCCAATATAATTACGGGCAGACTCATTCCAGTGCTAAGAACTGCAAAAGTAACGTGCGCAAAGAGCGATGGTGCCGCGAGGAATTGTGCGAAGATACTAATTGCGTTCGGCTGGACAGTACCAGGTACGACGTAATAGTAGTTCACGAGCATTCCCGCGGCTATGGTTGCCCAATAGAAAGCAAATTGCAGGTAGAGGAACAGAAAAATTCGGTGAAGGGTCTTGGAGAGTTTTTCACTCTCATCACCAACTTTTGTCAATTAGGATCGAGTGCACCGCCATACAAGGACACACATATTTGATTCGTTATTCACAATGAAATTGAGTCTAATAATGTCCAGACTTGCTACCTTGTCACAGCTAGTTGATTGCAAGAATTGAGAACACCATCTTCCGCCTTCGCCCCTTCGGACACTAAGAATAACCTCTTTCCCTCACCAGTTAGGGAATTTTCTTGATCCTGATGCGGAGAATTTGATCCAACTAAATCCATCCAGTTGGTTGCTCGATAGGCTGGGTATAAATTGGGCTAGATCTATTTTTCACTGGAACTTGCTGGAGTACAATCAAAGTAAAGGAGTACATGGCATTTCGTACTATGCATGTCTTGCCTGATCAATAGCTAAACTGGGAGTCAATCATTTCCTTTCTTCTTTGAGGATCGTAAGAGCTTAAGCAGGATCACAATGTACTCCAGTGTGAAATCGGGGGCGGCTAAAATCTGAGCACTCTCTTTCGAATAGATTAGAGGCATCCCTTTCCTATATTCCAAAGAATGAGCATCTGTTCAGATTCAAAGCAAAAACTCATACCAAATGGTAACCTCTAGATAGATTGTCTCACGGGAAATATTCATTTTTGGTTACGTTTTTGTTCAGTTCTTTATATACAGCGGGGTTTGACCGTGAAATGGGTAAGAGTCCAAAGCCATTATACTAGCTTTCTAATCCAGTTCAAGGGAGACTCAACGGGATCACTTCATGCAGACACCTAGTGAATGGTTAAGGCAGGCTGGAGCGAGGCGCGCAGCATATGAGGTCATCTGCATCACATGCACTGCCGTGATATTCCTGATCTCGTCATACGGGATTGTTGCTTCGATCTTTGGTCATATCGACGTCGTGGGTGCTACGCTCGTCAACGTGGACTTATCTCCGATTGCATTCCCTGTGACGATACAGCCAGTGGCTGTTTTGATGGCGGCGGCTCTTGGACTCACATTCTCTGGTCTTGATCTTGCAAAGCCAAAGTTTCTCAAGGGTTCAAACACGACCTACTCTTTCATTAAGCTAGTCGCGTTCGTCGGAACAGCGCTGGCCGCCTACGAAGTGATGTACAATTTTGCAATATGGACTGCTGAGATCTCCACCAATTCTTTGCTCGGATTACTCAACCCTGACTTTTTGACAAACCAGTTCCCTAACCCCAAGACTCCATGGAACCTTGTGTTCGCGACCGAATTGAGTACAACGCTTCTTGCAATCGGATTGTATGTGTTCTATTACATCAGGCAGATTGAGCGCGATAAACTACAAATGATGGTTTAACTATTGCATTCATCTGTTATGCATCCGTGCCCACAAATTACACTGGGAAAGACGATCAAGATTATTAGACGATTTGCTATATTTTCGGGCGTAACGAGCGCAATTGCAAACATCACTGGGACAAAATTGCAACAGATATTGAGCTCTTAGTAGTGGAATCTCTTCTCGTAGCTCTTGTGATCTTGGAAGATTTCGATCACCCTAACTATGATCTTAGCTTCATCACGCCTAATTGTGTAAGAAGCTCGCATAGCTCTATCTATTTCATATCGGAACAGGTTATTGACTTCTAGGTAAGCTATGGTCTTGGGCCAGAGATGCCTCGAGACGTGATCTCCAGCATCCGGTCTTTCTTTAAGCGTATCCAGCATAGATTCTATCTTTTTCCTTGTTTCACCTATCGGTAATTTGGTAAACCAAGAGTAGCATTCAGGATCAAGTCTGATCTCAACATCCTCGGATTTGAATCGTAATATTTCTCTCTTTGCTCTTGAGATGAATAATATTTGTTTGAACTTTTCCTCTTACGGCGACGGCTTCCGCCTTAATCATGGGAAAGTGGGCACGCCTGTATGAAAAGGCATCATTGGCTGCCGAAGGTGAATGGCTAGAAAGAATCCAAATGGAGAAAGCCCAGTTCTACATATCGTCGGTTAGTTCTGTTAAAACTTAGGATCCCGCGTTACCTTACTCGAATTGCCTTTTCGAATAGCTCCTGAAGCTTCGGATTGTAAGCTGCTACCCAGACTACTCTATCATTTCTATCAACTATGATTTTCCCGGAAGCGTCCAAGTAATCCAAGGCCTTTTTAAACGTCTGATACATCATCTTTTTTGGTAGCGATTTCCAGAGCTCCGTTCTTTTCGGAGGGACATCTGCTTCCTTTATTGTCTTCTCGATCATAAGCAATGTTTCAAGAGTTGGCCAGTGTCCGGCACTGTAATGGGTGATGGTCGCCATATACTGGAATCTTTACGCACGCTTATTATATAAATCTATATGATATTTGTGTCCGTTCTTGATTCCCTGCTTGGATTGCATATGATCTCACACAAGGAAAAAAAGTACAAAGGAGCAATACCGGTTAAATCAATTTTCAGCATTACGGAGAACGGGAAGATTCTGCTTAACATTATAGTCCTGAACCTGTGGATGCTGAAGTAGATAATTTGGCTTCTATCTCTCTAGTTCCAAGAAAGACGAGAATTGGCGCAATAACGTCAGCGAAAGGAATGATGTAAAGAATTCCTCCGACCTTCATAAGCGAGTTGTCGTATCTCTGCCCTGCCTTCCAAAGACCAAGTATTATTCCTATGATTCCTACAAATGCTGCGAGTCCGCCCAGAGCAAAGAGAGCTAGGGCACCAAGAAACAGACCAATTGATGAATTGGGATTTGCCAAGGCCGCAGCAAGGCCGCCAATTAACACAAGGAATGCGAGAATGAGTAGTCCAAATCCCACGAGTCCGGCGAGAATTAGCGTTGCTGGTGTAGAAAAACCTCCGTCAACCGTTGACAGATCTTTGAATGCAGACCTAAGCTTGAGAATAGCGTAAATTCCAAGAGCAAAACCTATCACCCCAACGGCTACTGCTGCCAGAACAGCTGTTCCAACTCCAGTTGGCGTAGTTCCAAATGCAAACATGTATCCCATTCCTCCTGTTGCGAACGGGACTATGAGTCCCAAGATTATTCCAATTATCCCAAAGAGGGCAAATGTCTTGATCTTCCCGACTGCAACTTTATCTGTTGATGTGAAAGTGGTAGTGGGTTCCCGCGCCATCACCGGACCGGATCCTGTTGCAATCAATGCTTGACCGCAGGATGGGCAGAACAGAACTCCTTCAGCAACATTAGTTCCACACTTTGGACAGTAGGGCAATTTTGTCTTTCTCAACGCGGGAGCCCGCCCACTAAACTATAAGAGCATTTTCAGCAGATCAAGGCAAAAAAAGTCAAAAGGGAACTGAGATTATATGAACCTGATTCGAGTGCGTTGGATTACCTCAGCTTTTTCAGAAGCTGAAATGAGAACTAGATCAGGACGCCCATTCTACAAACCATCAAAATTCATTGCAAAGTATGTGCCCTACACAAATCATGATTGTTTTCAAATTTAAGATCCGGATTTCTCCACCAAAGATATACGGCGTTGCTCTTCACATTCCTGAGTGCCTCTGCCACTGTCTCGATATCTAGCGCCTTTGCCCCTGGAATCAGCCTTGGCTTTCTGTACTTGTTGCCGACGCAGTTACGCAAGGCGAACTTGGCGGGTTCTCAAGATCTTCTCTTTCTAGATGAGAGAGAATCTTCAAGCTTTCTCCTTTTGAAGCTAGAAGCTCTCTTCTGAAACCAAAAGTCTCAAGCTCATTGATCTCCCTTTCCAGTTGCTCATCCTTTGGCACTTCAACCCTTTTCATACCGGCCACTTGGAAAAAAGTCTGGCTGACTCTCCCGTGATTGATTCTGCAAATCATATCTTTCATGCCGTGACTCCAACTACAGATTATTTGGATGTGCCAAATGCGTCATTTGGCTAGCGCTCGTAGGCTGAACGTCTAGGTTCCACAGCCAAGAGTATGACTTCATTGCGTTCTTCATTAATCATGTAGATTATTCTGTGGTTCCCAAAGCGGGCGCTCCTGAGTGTTCGGAACTTTCCTCGCAGTTCCTTGAACGAGTAGGGATCCACTACGATCTCTTGTAGTATCTTCCGTGCCCTATCGAGATCGACTGAAGGTAGCCGCTTTAAGCCTCGCTCGAAGTTGGCAGTCGAAATGAGAGCACGTGTCATCGTTACTGCTTGATCTCTTTGAGAAGAGCTTCGATGCTTTCGTATCTGTGAAATCGACCTTCCCGCAAGTCCTTCAAACCTCTCTCTATGCTACGGGTCGTTTTCCTATCTCCTAGCATCTCCACAGTCTCCTCGAGATCATCGAGTCGCTTTTCTATGGAAACAATTTTGCTTTCCAGTTTGGGCATCATCTATTTCTCTGAATCCGTTCCTTAAATTCGTTTATTCCTATGCTCCCTAACACGAGCACAGCAGGGAGCAGATCCATGAGAAGCACAACCAGAGCCTAGCACTCGCGCTTCAAGCACATCTAGTATGCTCCGACCCCCGAAGCATAGCTCCTTGAGTACTACTTCGAGCACAAAGGATTACTGAGCTAGCACACTGGTTGGAGGTGTTTCCAGCTGTGCTGAGCTGTGCATGCGGTCGTGCTACTAGCGCAGGAGAAGATCATGGATGGAACTCTCGAAATTTGCATGAGACCAGATCGAAAGATCTCCGAGAGTTCACTGTGCTCCTAGGGCAAAATGAAATACGCAACAAAAACCTTGCCGAAGCAGTCTATCTCTTCTTTTCAACCTTGGACGCATCTCTCCGAACGGAACTGGGCCAAATTTCCGAATCACTCTGGTTTGATTTCAATAAAGTGCCCATCGAGTTCTTTGCACGATTACGAACTGAATGATAAGCTCTCTCTTCCCTCATTGAATTTGATCGTAGTTGTTGACATTTTGCATGTCCTGGATCAATCTGGTTCAATGAGCTTCGTTGAACTGTTGAGAGGGCTCCACACGCTGCACAGCAATAATGCGTTGGCGCTTTATCTTGATTCCCTCCGAGGATTGGATATGATCTCGCGCGACCAAATCAAGTGCAAGGAAGCGATTCCCAAAAAGTCAATTTTTGACATAGCGGAGAACGGGAAAATTCTGCTTAAGGTTTTAGAGCACACTCAGAATGTGTTAAAGCGAGAATGAAACTATTTACTGCACAGCTTTCTGGGAATTGGTTCTTTTTCTAACTCTTTTCAAAACGCTTGTTGGGCATGTCACAATCTAAGACAATACATCTTTCATAGCCTTAGCATAATAAAGATCTTCAGAAATAATCTTGTTGGTACACTCAAAGTGTGGTGCTTTCAAAAATGAGAAATTCAATTGCGATTTCACTTCACAAGATCCAAGAAATCTTCTCTGCTTAATTTTATCTCAGATAGAATGTCCATCAATGTCGATCTGTTCACTTCCTCGTGCAGTGGCACTACCGTTCTTCTCCCGTCAGTGTGTCTCAGGAATACGTGACTACCCCTCTGTCGGGCCGGTGTGAATCCCACTTTCGAAAGAGCCTTTATGATTTCTTTTCCTGACAGAATCGGAAGTTTGTCAGACACTTATTTCTGTCAGCCTGCCGCCTTCTCTTCTTGCTTGAGTCTCGTGTTCCTCAAGAACCAACTCTATCGCTTCTTTGATGTTTGTCAGCGCTTCTTCTTCCGTCCTGCCTTGGCTGATTGCCTCTGGAAGTTCCACACAACGAATTGCATACCAACCAGAGTCGGGATCTTTCTTGAGTCGGACGCTGAAAGTTCTGTTTTGCATGCTCTGTTTACGCAAATATGTTTGCGCACTTATATGCATGATGCAATTGGGCTATCAAGTCACATTAAGGCCTCGCAAGTGATTAACGAAATGATGCATGACGGAGAACGGGAAAATTCTGCTTAAAGTTGTGGAGCAAGCCCAACGTGCTCATTTCCAATGAAGCGAGATAATAGCTCTGGAAGAACTAGTCATACTCTAGAAAGCTTCACGGCGTTCTGTTTCTTTATTGAGTGATTTTTTTTCATCAGTTTCATTTGAAGTGATGAGTTTGGATAGCTTGCGGTATTCTCGAAGCCAAACCAACGTACTGAACAGAAAGGCTATCAGACCGAGATAACCAAGCAAAGTTGGTGCAGTCTCACTGAAGCCAATACGATAATAGATTATCACCACAATCATCACCAAGGATAAAATTCCATTTAGGATGATGTTGATGACCAGCCCCTTGCGTCTTTCTATATAACCATCAGATAGTATAGTATTGGTTTGTGCATTTAGGCTTTCCCGCGAGAAGCTTCATTCAACAATTCTAACCATTTGTTCATTGAGTTTAGTCCTATTCAGGCCCTCCTTCGCACTCTTTCGCCCGCCTGATCTCTTTTTCTACAAAGCACGAGAGCGTTCTAAGCTCATTCCAAGCTGCCGTTACTGATAACTATCTCTCTTGACGATTTCCAACATCTCCTTCTCAGTGGGCTTTTTCTTTGCTTTTGGATATTCCCTATCAATTTCCTTGAAAAGATCTCTTAGCTCTTCTTGAAGCGGCACGGCAAATCTTGGGTGCTTAATAGCTCAACCACGAGTCAATCTTTTCCTTTTTTCTTTGTGGATCGTATGGGCTTAAGGACGTGTTTGCGCGCGCCGGTGAAAA
>VFSW01000906.1_pt1 | contig 43855 bp, 41 predicted proteins | sample 5358111 | NCBI WGS metagenome assembly VFSW01 (sample SAMN11554181, study PRJNA540505) | mine drainage metagenome | isolation source: sediment from site ElyBrook_90M | place: USA: Ely Copper Mine, Vershire, VT | collected 2017
CCAGACGCCGCTGCATGAGCAAGCGACCCCAACGATCCGGACTGGCATCGGCGAACACACCGAATGTCTCGTGCCCCTGCGGTGGATGCTGGCGACCCGGGAACAGCCCAAGGCGCGGATCGAGTGGAATCCCGGCTAGCGCAGGATGCGCCAATGCAGCCGCGTCGAACTCGAACTCGAACAGCTCTCGCCCTGCTCCGCGCTTTACATGCAGCAGACCGAGCCGCAGCGGATGCGGTAATCCATCCCAATCAGCGTAAACGGCGATGGGCATCTCAACGCCTCTTTTTCGGCGCAATGTCCTTGGAATCGATCAAATCGGCCAAGCTCTGGGAACTGGTAAAGCCGCCCTTCTCGGCCCAGCGTCCGGTATCCTTGCGGGGCCGAAGCCGAGACTTGTCCACTGCGGACTGCACACGCCTCGCGGTCGCATCTGCAACAGGGATGGTTTGCCTACGCTTCACTGGCTGCACGGATGCCGACGGCTCTGTGCGTAACGATGGCTTGCCGCGAGCTGTCAAGCGCGCGTCCTGCAGCTCACGCCCCAGTGGATCCGCCGCACCCAGCAAGTCCAAGTCTTTCTCGATGCCAAGCACCTGCATGACGGCCAGGTAGGCCCCCATCGTCACTCCTGCCCCGCCCCTCTCCACGCTGCGCAGGGTCATCGGCGCCATGCCCGCCCGCTCCGCCACCTGCTTGGCGGTCAAACGCCGACGCAATCGCGCCAGACACAGCCGTTCGCCGAACCGTTGTAGGAGTTCGGACGTCGAGGGAAGCAGCGGAGCAATTGTTTTTGCCATAATGTAATTATTATCTCCTTTTTATTTATCAATCGCTACAATAATATCACAGTATTCTGACACAGAATATAACGAGCATTATCTTGGCCAACATTTAATTAAATCGCCACAATAACAACCTTTTATATTTTCCATCAATTTCAGGTGTTTCGCGGTGAAATTCGTCGTCTTTTTCGCTTTTATCGTCGAGAAGACTTCTTCCAGAGACCCGCATCGACGAGGTGTCGAACCAAGGCGCCGCGTTTTTCATGCCGGATCATGAACTGAACCAACTGATGGGAAATCCTCGGAACTTCGGGCGGTCCGACGATCGACGCAGCAAAGCTGCGGGCGGAACGTATCTATCCCGGAGTGGCAACGCGCTCGGTTGACCTCAATACCACGATTGACGAAGCGCTTTGGTATTACGACGAGACGTCGGGCGTTCTTCGGTGCTTATTTTGCGGCAAGCGTTCATTCGAGATCACCGGCCTCGTCGAAGGAAAAGGCGTAGCGATTTGCCGCGACTGCATGGAAGATTTTTACCAGGGATTCCATGAACCAAGCGATCCCGCAACATGACGATATGTTGGTAAGCCTTTAGCGCCGGTTCACTCCCGAGCAAGTTCCCCGAGACAGGTGAACACGGCCGCCAAGTGGTTCCGCGCCGGCTGGGCCGATCACTTCGCTGGTAACGAGTACAGGCGAGCGGAACCAGGGACCCTGATCCAGCCAGTGCTGGACGATGCCGGGCCTGCCGGGAATCCGGGGGTTTTTGCCAGTTTTCCCATCAATCTCGCCGTTCCGCTATAGCCGAGATATGTGGCAAAATGACGGGAGGACCCGGTCACTCCCACTCAATCGTAGCGGGCGGCTTGCCGGAGATATCGTAAACCACCCGCGAGATACCCCGCACCTCGTTGATGATACGGTTTGAAATGCGCCCCAGAACTTCGTAGGGGAGCTGCGACCAGCGCGCAGTCATGAAATCCACGGTTTCAACCGCGCGCAAGGCAATCACGAAATCGTAGGCGCGGGCATCGCCCAGTACTGCCACCGACCTGACCGGCAGAAATACCGCAAATGCCTGGCTCACCTTGTCGTACAGATCATCACGGTACAGCTCTTCAAGAAAAATGGCGTCGGCTCTGCGCAGCAGATCCGCATATTCCTTCCTGACCTCACCGAGAATGCGTACCCCAAGACCCGGCCCCGGAAACGGATGACGGTGGATCATGGCAGGAGGCAGCCCAAGTTCGGCGCCAATGGCGCGCACCTCGTCCTTGAATAGCTCGCGCAACGGCTCGAGCAGCTTGAGACGCATGCGCTCGGGCAGGCCGCCGACATTATGGTGGGATTTGATGACGTGCGCCTTGCGCGTGCGCGCGGCGGCCGATTCGATCACGTCGGGATAGATCGTGCCCTGCCCCAGCCATTTCGCGCCTTTGATCCGGGCCGCCTCCTCCTCGAACACCTCGATGAACACGCGTCCTATGACCTTGCGCTTCTGCTCGGGGTCGGCGACACCGGTGAGCGCTTCAAGAAACCGCCGCTCGGCATCGACCCGAATTACCTTGACTCCCATATGCTCGGCAAAGGTCGCCATCACCTGATCGCCCTCATTCAGGCGCAGCAGGCCGTTGTCGACAAAGATGCAGGTGAGTTGCCTACCGATTGCGCGATGCAGGAGCGCTGCAACCACCGACGAGTCCACCCCGCCGGACAGACCGAGCACGACTTCATCCACGCCAACCCGCTCGCGCACATCGCTGATCATGGACTCGACGATATTGCCCGGCGTCCACAGCGAAGCGCAGCCGCAGATTTCGTGCACGAAGCGCTGCAGGATCACAGCACCCTGCGTCGTGTGAGTCACTTCCGGATGGAATTGGACACCGTAAAATCCGCGCGTTTCGTCAGCGATGCCGGCGTAGGGCGCATCCGCGGTTGATGCAATCACCTTGAAACCCGGAGGCAGTTCCGTGACCCGGTCTCCATGACTCATCCAGACATGCAAAAACTCCTGGCCATTGTCACCGGCTTCATCGCGGACGCCCTTGAATAGGCGTGAATGGCCACGCATGCGCACGCGCGCATAGCCAAATTCGCGCCTGTCACTGCCTGCCACTTCGCCGCCGAGCTGCGCCGCCATGGTCTGCTGACCGTAGCAGATGCCGAGCACAGGCACGCCAAGCTCGAACGCAAGCTGCGGCGCACGCGGAGTCTCTGCCTCAGTCACGGACTCCGGTCCTCCGGAAAGGATGATTCCACGTGGCGCAAAGGCGCGCAGCTCATCCTCCTTGATGTCGTAGGCATAGATCTCGCAATACACACCGGCTTCGCGCACCCTGCGGGCAATCAGCTGGGTGTACTGCGCACCGAAATCGAGAATCAGGATTTTCTGTGAATGCGGATCAGTCATGGATGCAGGTGTGGAACCCGGGGAATGGAATGCACGCGGCAGGTCATGGTTGGTATCTCTGTAATACAGCCTAGTCGCGCTGGTAGTTGGGTGCTTCCTTGGTGACGGTCACATCATGCACATGCGACTCGCGGATGCCGGCATTGGTGATGCGCACGAACTCCGCCTGGGTACGCAGCGCCTCGAGATTGGCTGACCCGGTATAACCCATGCCGGCCCGCAGTCCGCCCATGAGCTGGTGGACGATGTTGACCATGGGTCCCTTGTAGGGCACGCGCCCCTCGACACCTTCGGGCACGAGCTTCTCGGCACTCGAGCCTTCCTGGAAATAGCGGTCGCTTGACCCTTCTCCCATGGCGCCGAGCGAGCCCATGCCACGATAGGTCTTGTACGAGCGGCCCTGATAGAGTTCGATCTGACCCGGCGCCTCGTCGGTACCTGCCAGCAGGCTGCCGATCATGACTGCATGGGCACCGGCCGCGATCGCCTTGGCAACGTCACCGGAAAAACGTATGCCGCCATCGGCAATGACAGAGACTTCAGTGCCGTTCAACGCCCCGGCTACATTGGCTATGGCCGTTATCTGGGGTACGCCGACGCCTGCCACCATACGCGTGGTACAAATCGAGCCCGGACCAATTCCGACCTTCACGGCGTCAGCGCCGGCATCCTGCAGGGCCCGGGCCGCCGCTCCCGTCGCGATATTGCCGCCAATCACCTGCATCTTCGGATAGCGCTTTTTGATCCAGCGTACCCGGTCGAGCACGCCCTGCGAGTGCCCGTGGGCCGTATCGACCACGATCACGTCCACTTCCGCTTCGACCAGCTGGTCCACGCGCTCCTCCGTGCCCTGCCCGACTCCGACGGCGGCACCGACCATAAGCCGGCCGGACGCATCCTTGGCAGAACGCGGATACTCGCTCGACTTCTGGATGTCTTTCACAGTAATAAGCCCTTTAAGGCCGAATTTGTCGTCGACAACCAGAATCTTCTCTATGCGGTGCTCATGCAGCAGGCCCAGCACCTCGTCACGGCTTGCACCCTCCTTCACCGTCACCAGACGTTCCTTCGGGGTCATGATGCGGCTTATCGGCTCGTCGTAGCGTGTTTCAAAACGCAGGTCACGGCTCGTCACAATACCGACGAGCCTGCCATCCTGAGTGACCGGCACCCCCGAGATATGCTGAGCGCGGGTCAGTTCCAACACTTCGCGCACCGTGGCAGCGGGAGTGACGGTGATCGGTTCGCTGATGACCCCGCTTTCGAATTTCTTGACCTTGCGAACTTCATCCGCCTGGCGCCGCGCGCTCAGGTTCTTGTGGATAATGCCGAGTCCGCCTTCCTGCGCCAGGCTGATAGCCGCGCGCGACTCTGTGACCGTATCCATTGCCGCCGACAGCAGCGGAATGTTCAGGAGAATAGTGCGGGTAAGCGGCGTGGAAAGGTCAACATCCCGTGGAAGCACGGTCGAGTGCGCAGGCAGAAGCAGGACATCGTCAAAGGTAAGAGCTTCCTGGACAATACGCATGCTGCATTATACGGATTGATGCGCGGGCCGTAAACTGGGAGCGGTAAATATTGACAGACTCCTGATGCCTGCCCCTGCGGCTTATTCCCTGCTAATAGCCGGAAGCCATGAATTTTAGGGTTGACGCCGGCTGTCACCTACCATTTAATAAACAAATAAGCGCGTTTCCAAAGATAAGCGTGCAGATCGAGAACCGAACCCCACTTAGGAGAAAGCTCCATGAAAAAGACCGCCCTGCTGGCTATTCTTACCCTTGCTGTCGGCGGCTGTGCCACCCATATGGCCCAGAGGCACCCGACCGCAGCCCAGACCATTGCCGCGGCCGAGAACGCGGTCGACAGTGCACACAAGGCCCATGTGGATTTGTGGATCAACACTACCAAATACATTGAAGAGGCCAAGGAGCTGAACAGTGCAGGCAAAACCACCGACGCCATGAATCTTGCCAACAAGGCGCTTGCAGAGGTGCGGCTGGCCGAGCAACAGGCGCAAAACAACTTCAACGCCGGCCCGTCATATCCGAATTGATACCAGCCAATTGCAGGCCGCGGCGCGCCCGCGCCGCGGCCACTGCAAAAACGCCGGCGGCCATCCCCCGGCGTTTTTGTTTCAGGGCTTTTCAAATTGGCAACACGGGGTTATGTTTCCGGCATGAATGTGCGTAATCCCGCTTCTGCCCCGTCCGGATCGGCACCCCTGCGAGACATCTATTCGGTCTCGCGCCTGAATCGCGAAGCCAAAACCCTGCTTGAAGGCAGTTTTTCGCTGCTCTGGGTCGAAGGGGAAATCTCGAATCTGGCGCGGCCCTCGTCCGGACACCTCTATTTCAGCCTCAAGGACAGCCAGGCCCAGGTGCGCTGCGCCCTGTTTCGCGGCAACCAGAGGGCTATCACCTGCGTGCCGAGAGATGGAATGCATGTCGTGGCACGTGCGCGCGCAAGCCTCTACGAAGGGCGCGGCGAATTCCAGCTCATTGTCGAGCATATTGAGGAAGCCGGCGAAGGCGCGCTGCGACGTGCCTTCGAAGCGCTCAAGATCCGCCTGTCCCAGGAGGGTCTTTTTGACATCGCACACAAGAAACCGCTGCCGCGACTGCCGCGGCGCATCGGCGTAATCACTTCGCCCAGCGGGGCTGCGATCCGCGACATAATCACAACACTTAAACTCAGATTTCCGGCCATATCCGTGCTGATTTACCCGGTTCCGGTGCAAGGCGAAGGCGCAGCCGAGAAGATTGCTGCTGCCATCCGGCTGGCTGAACGGTTTGGCGACTGCGATGCATTGATCCTCGCGCGCGGCGGCGGTTCGCTCGAAGACCTGTGGCCGTTCAACGAGGAAACCGTAGCACGCGCACTCTACGACTGCCCGCTGCCGGTAGTATCCGGCGTTGGTCATGAAACCGACTTTACGATTGCTGATCTTGTTGCTGACGCGCGCGCACCGACGCCGACTGCTGCGGCAGTGATGCTAAGCCCCGATCAGCAGGAATGGCTGGCGGAGTTTGCTGACAGGGAGAGTCGTCTGCGCCGACTCATGATCGACCGGCTGCGCAATTCCCAGCAGCGGCTCGACTGGGTAGCCGCGCGGCTCGCACATCCGCGCGAAGGCATCCGCCGCCTGCAGCAACGTCTGACCGATCTCGGCCACCGCCTCACCCTGGCGCAGGCGGCGCGCCGCCAGCGTGCTGCGGCAAACCTGCTCGATAGCACTGCCCGCCTCTATCGCCGCTCTCCCGACACTCTCATCCGCCAGCTGCAGCTGAGATTTGATCACCAGCACAACCGCCTTGTGCTTGCCATGCAGCAGATCCTGGAGCGGGCTGCGCATCGCCTGAATGCCACCGCGCGCCATCTGGACGCTTTGAGCCCGCTGGCAACCCTGGCACGTGGCTATGCCATCGTCCAGCGCGACGATACCAGAACCGTGGTCCACAATGCGGCGCAACTGAAAGCGGGAGACCGTATCCGCGCCGTGCTCGCCCACGGCCAGGTCATCGCGAAGGTTGAGGAGACGAAGAAATGAAAGCGTGGCGGGTCCGGGTCCGCGGGCGCATAGCGCGCAGCTGGCGGTCACTCAACCCGTGCCGGGCGACACACTTGCTCCGCGCTCCTGCCGACACGGCCATAATCAAGGTCATGCCGGGAGAGGCGCTAGCGTGCGGCCAGCATGACCGGTTGCGCAGCGGCGCAGCCGCTTGACCGGATCCACGACGACCGGACGTAACCCGGCCTCGCATTTCCGCCCCGCAATGCAATGCCTCCCGCACCTGCTGATCGCCATCTCCGCCCATGGTTATGGTCATGCCGCGCAGGTCATTCCGGTAATCAACCGGCTGCGGCAGCGCCATCCGCGAATTCGCATCAGCGTGCGTACGACACTGCCGCGCGCATTGCTGGCGACGCGGATCGATGGCGATTGGACGCATCTGCCTGAAGCCGGGGACTTCGGCATGGTCATGGCCTCGACCCTCGAGGTACGAGCCGACGAGAGCGCTGCGGCCTACCGTGCTTTGCACGGCAACTGGGAGCGCAGGGTCGCGGAAGAGGCGCAGGCGCTGCGCGCCCTTGCGCCTGACCTGGTACTGGCAGATGTGCCTTACTTGCCGCTTGCCGGTGCTGCCAGTGCCGGCATACCCGCCGTAGCCCTTTGCAGCCTGAACTGGGCAGACATTTACCGCCACTACTGCGGCGATCGGCCCGAGGCGCCACGGATTCTCGATCAGATGCTGGCTGCCTACAACAGTGCCGCGGCCTTTCTGCGGCTCGAACCCGGCATGCCGATGCCACACATTCTTAACTCCCGAACGACAGGCCCGGTCGCCCAGCGCGGAACGGAACGTCGCAGCGAAATCAACGCGCGTCTGGGGCTGCGCGAACACGACCGGCTTGTTGTCGTTAGTACCGGCGGCATTCCTTTGCACGTTGACATGGACAACTGGCCGCGCCTTGCCCATATACGCTGGGTGGTGGATCGGAATACACGCACCCGCCACCCGGATGCAATCAGCGCCGACGCGCTCGGAGTGTCCTTCCCGGATCTCCTGCGAAGCGGCGATGCTTTGGTCGGCAAACCCGGATACGGCAGCTTCGCGGAAGCTGCGTGCAACGGCACACCGACGCTCTATATTCGCCGGGTTGACTGGCCGGAAGAGCCCTACCTCATACGCTGGCTGCAGCAACATGGACGTTGCCTTGAAATCCGGCGCGCCCAGTTTGATCGTGGCGATCTTGGCGACTCCCTGGCTTCTGTCTGGTCCGCGCCGCGCCCGCCGCTGGTCGAGCCGATCGGAATCGAAGAGGCGACGGATTATCTGGTGCCCCTGCTCGGCTGTTGAAGAACAGTAACCGTGTCAATTCAGCCCCGTTGGCAGCAGATACCCTGCGGATAGTCCGATAAGACGACCATGAACTCGCTGAGGGCGCCGCGACCGGGGCACTGGTGAACCCGGATCGCCTGCGAAGTGCCTTCAAGACCCCGCATCCATGTCCGGGGAAATTCCGGCAATGCGGCCAGTTCGGCGACGATCCACAACAGCACCACATAGAGACCCGGCACTGCCCGGCACACATCCGGACTATTGGCCACTGCCGGTAATTATTCGGGACGGCGCAGCCGTCTCCATTTTCCGGATGGACAATCCCGGTCAGCCACCTTTCTTGCGGGATATGCGCCGCAGGCGCTGGCGCTTCTCGAACTGCCGTGGTGTCAGGCGATTTTTCCTGCCTTCGTAGGGGTTTTCGCCCTGGACAAATTCGATGCGCACCGGCGTGCCTTCCAGCTTGAGCTCCTCGCGAAAAACGTTCGACAGGTAGCGCGTGTAGGAATCAGGTACTGACTTGGTCTGATTGCCGTGGATCACAATGCGCGGCGGATTTTTACCGCCCTGATGGGCAAATTTGAGCTTGATGCGGCGACCATGCACAACCGGAGGCGAGGTTACCTGCACGGCATTCCGCAGGACGCGGTTGAGCCGCGGTGTCGGAAACGACTGGCGCGCCGAGGCATAGGCGCGGTCGATCGCAGGAAAAAGCGATCCCACGCCGCTGCCATGCAGTGCCGATATGAAATGCGGTGGCGAAAACGCGAGGAACTTAAGCTTGCGCTCGAGTTCGCGTTTGATCCAGTCACGACGGCTTTCTTCGAGCCCGTCCCACTTATTCACCGCAAGCACGATCGAGCGGCCATCTTCCAGAATGTAGCCCGCGAGACTGACATCCTGCTCGCTGACCTCCTGGTGGGCATCAAGCACCAGCACGACGACATTGGCGACACCGATTGCCTGCAGGGTCTTGATGACCGTGTATGTTTCGACTGCGCTGTCGATGCGGCCGCGTTTACGAACACCCGCAGTATCGATCAGTACATAGCGCTTGTCAGCGCGTTCCAGTGGAATGAATATGCTGTCACGCGTGGTGCCGGGCTCATCAAACACAACCACCCGTTCCTCGCCGAGCATGGCATTGACCAGCGTGGATTTTCCCACATTCGGCCGGCCTGCGATCGCAACCCTCGGTACCTCATACGCCGGCTCATCCTCTTCCACGTATGCGAGCGGCGCCAGAACCCGGCGCATGAGTTCGTCAACAGCGTCGCCGTGCGAGGCGGAAATGGCAATCGGCTGCTCAAGGCCGAAATCATGGAATTCAGCGACCGCCACCGCGGGATCCATGCCTTCGGTCTTGTTCACGGCAAGCACAGCGCTCTTGCCAAGCCGCCGGATCTCGCCGGCGATCGCGCGATCGGCGGAATTGGGTCCGGCGCGGCCATCGACCAGCATCACCACGACATCGGATTCCGCAATTGCCTGGCGCGCCTGCGCCGACATCTGCAAGGTCAGGGAGCTCTTGTCGTCAGTGATGCCGCCGGTATCTACCACCAGATACGGGCGATCGCCGACTTTGCCGTTTCCGTAAATCCGATCGCGCGTCAGCCCCGGTTCATCGGCGACCAATGCATCACGCGTACGCGTGAGCGTATTGAACAGCGTCGATTTGCCGACATTCGGACGCCCGACAAGAACAACAACAGGCTTCATGATCTGGTATACGCTCGCTCAGCATTGCGTTTGCGGCGCAAGCTACTTCTTCGGGTGCAGGCGCAAAGCCGCGACTTCTCCGCCCTGGTCGGCAACATACAAGGTGTCGATACCGGCCACCGGCGCGCTCAGGATCGCATCCGAGCCCAAGCGATAGCGTGCGACAAAATGGCCATCATCGGCCGACAGCCAGTGCACGTATCCTTCGAAATCGCCCACGGCAACCGTATTGCCAATCACGGCCGGTGCGCTGAGCCAGCGGCCATGAAGGCCCTTCTGCTGCCACACTCGTGTTCCGGTCGAAAGATCGAGTGCTGTCACATTGCCGTGCTCATCGGATACATAGATATTGTTCGCGTCGGCAGCCATGCCGGAATAAACGGAAATATCGCGTGCCCACAGAATTCGTCCGGCCTGAAGGTTGAAAGCGACCAGCTTGCCATGATAGGCGGCGGCATAGAGCGTACTTCCCACAACCAGTGGTGGCGCATCGACGTCAGTCAGGCGCTCGATCGCGCTGCGTCCATGCGGCTCCGATACCGGGACCTCCCACAGCTGCTTTCCATCGTTCAGACGGTAAGCCACGATGTTGCCATTCGCGAGCCCCGTCAACACCACATCCGACACAATGAGCGGCGTGCTTGTTCCGCGCAGGGTCAGGGCCGGGACGCTGTGATCCTGCATCCAAAGACGGTCACCTGTAGCCGTCGCCAGTCCGAAGATCCTTCCATCGACGGCCTGCACAACTACAATCCCGGCACCCACGCTCGGCGGCGCAAGGATTTCGCTTGAAACCCGGGATGACCATTCGTGCGCACCGCTGGCCGCATTAAGCGCAATTACTTCGCCATTCTTGGTTCCAAGCAGCACCATTCCATGTCCGACTCCAGTGCCCCCTTCAATCTCGGTATCCTTGAGATTAACCTTCCATAGCCGCTTGCCCGACGCCGCATTGTATGCGCGCACCTGTCCCTCGGGTTCGGACATGAAAAGTACGCTGTCATCGAGATGTGGCGAAAGCTTGATGTATTTGCCGTCGGCGCCACCGCCGATATCGGTACTCCAGACCTTCTCGACCCGGTATGCGGCAGGAAAATCCACAAGTTCGGCCGGCGGTTCAAGATTGCTCGCGCCACCGTGGATCCAGTCGGAGATCCCGCAGCCGCCAAGGCCAAGAAGAGCCGACAGGACCACGGCAATGCGCGCGGCAGCGCGCAGGCCCTGTGCCTGCTGGTTGCGAAGCCGCTGCATCACGCAAATCACTTGCCAGCCTCCACGCCGACATCATCGAGCTTCATCTGCAGGATTCGTGCATAGCGCGAATCGGCACCGGCTTCGTTCAGCGCCGCGAGATAAGCCTGGCGCGCCGCAGCCTTCTGCCCCTTTGCCACCAGAATATCGCCGCGCAACTCATCGAAGTCGGACCCGAACCCGCCACGGTGCTTGACATCCGCAAGCACCAGGGCCGCATCAAGCTTCCCTGCGTACATGAGAATCCGCCCCAGACGCAGACGTGCGGCTTCGCGGATGGCGCGGGTGGTTGCATGGTCCACGGCCCACTGCAGATGCTCGCGCGCAGCGTCGACATTCCCGGTATCCAGACTGAGGCGCGCCAGGATCAGCGCAGCGTCCCCGGCGTAGGGCGTCGAGCGATATTGATCGACGAGCTTCAGCCCATCCTGCGCGGCCGCTGTCGGATCCTTCTGCGCAAGCGACTGAAGCAAGGCGTCGTACAGTACCGAAGCCGCATCCGACTCGCGGGTACGGTGGCGCGTCCAGATATTGATGCCGACGGCTATCGCCACACCAAGAAGGATCCCGATGATCAGCGCATTGCCGTACTTGTTCCACCAGCTCTTGAGCTGTTCCAGTTGGTCGTCTGAGTCGTATGCTTCCAAGGTGTTCCCGCTCCGGTCGAATTATTGATTTTGACTGCTGGCGCATCAGCGCGCGAGTCTTTCCCTGAGCACCTGCGCCAGCCCTTCTTCGGCAAGCTGTTCCTGAGGACTGTCTGCGCGCAGCGCCTTGATGCTGACAAGTCCGGCGCCGAGCTCCGCGTCTCCAAGCAAAGCGGCATAGATCGCGCCACTGCGGTCTGCGCGCTTCATCTGGCTCTTGAGAGAACCGCCCCCGGTATTGCACTCCACCGAGAGTCCCGCGTCGCGCAGGCGCTCCGCCAGGCGCGCCCCATGGCGCTCGGCGGCATCCCCGAGCAGCACCAGATACAGCTGCGGGGCGGTGCTTGGAACAGACGCGTTCTGCTGTGCGAGCAACTCCACCAGACGCTCCATGCCAAGCGCAAAACCGGCCGCCGGCGTTGCGCGGCCCCCAAGCTGCTCGACCAGACCATCATAGCGGCCGCCGGCGCAGACCGTTGCCTGGGCGCCAAGCGAACCCGACACCCACTCGAACACGGTACGCGAGTAATAGTCGAGACCACGCACCAGACGCGGGTTGACAACAAATTCCGTCCCGGCATCGGCAAGACAATCCCGCAGGCGTTCAAAATGTGCGGCTGACTCGGGGTCAAGATGATCAAGCAGACTGGGTGCGCTCTCGATGAGCCCCTGCAGCGCCGGATTCTTGCTGTCAAGAATTCTCAATGGATTGGCCGTCAAACGCCGCAGACTGTCCTCATCCAGCACAGCGCGATGCGATTCGAGAAAGTCCACGAGAAGTTCCCTGTATCTGGTGCGGCACGCCGGCGTTCCGAGAGAATTGATATGCAGCACCACATCCCTGACGCCGAGCCGGCGCCACAGGCGCGCGGTCATCAGTATCAGTTCGGCATCAAGATCCGGACCCGCCATGCCGAAGGCTTCCACGCCGATCTGGTGAAATTGCCGATAGCGCCCGCGCTGCGGTCGTTCATGCCGGAACATCGGGCCGGCATACCATAGACGCCGGGTCTGGTTATGCAGCAATCCGTTCTCGATACCGGCGCGCGCACAACCGGCAGTACCTTCCGGCCGCAGCGTCAGACTGTCGCCGTTGCGGTCCTCAAAAGTGTACATCTCCTTTTCGACGATATCCGTGACCTGTCCGATCGAACGCACATACAGTTCGGTCTTTTCGATCAAAGGCAGCCGGATCTCCCGATAGCCATAGGCAGACATGACTTCGGCAGCGCAGCGTTCGACGCGTTGCCACAACCCCAGGGTGTCGGGCAATAGATCGTTCATCCCGCGAACGGCCTGTATGGCCTGACTCACCGCAATCAACCTCAGCCGATTTGCTTGATGGGATGGACTTGCACCGCCGGATGCGGATCGCCAGCCGCTTCACGACGCCGGCGCACCTGATCACGAATCACGCGTTCCAGTTCATCCACGAGTTCTTCCTTGGTGACCTTATGATCCGGACGGCCGTTGACATAAAGCAGACTTGGGGAGCCTCCGGCCAGACCGACATGGGCCTCGCGCGCCTCTCCCGGTCCATTTACCACGCAGCCGATCACGGCTACGTCCAGAGGATCGGTAATGTCTTCAAGGCGTGATTCGAGCGCGTTGACCGTCGCGATGACATCAAACTCCTGACGCGAACATGACGGACAGGCAATCAGGTTTATGCCTTTGCTGCGGATATGAAGGCTTTTCAGGATATCGAATCCGACCTTTACTTCCAGCACCGGGTCCGCCGCAAGCGATACGCGGATCGTATCGCCTATCCCTTCCGCCAGAAGCATCCCGAGACCAATGGCAGACTTCACCGCGCCGGAACGGAAGCCGCCCGCCTCGGTGATGCCAAGGTGGATCGGATTCTCGGTCTGGATCGCGAGCTGGCGGTATGCCGCCACCGCCATGACCACATCCGAAGCCTTGACGCTTATCTTGTAGTCATGGAAATCAAGGCGCTCGAGGATTTCGATATGCCTCAGGGCCGACTCCACGAGCGCTTCCGGCGTGGGCTCGCCATACTTTTTTTGCAGATCCTTTTCCAGCGATCCGGCATTGACGCCAATGCGTATCGGAATCGCGCGCGATCGCGCGGCATCCACGACCTGGCGTATGCGATCCTCGCGCCCGATATTGCCGGGGTTGATCCGCAGACAGTCGGCGCCAAGTTCGGCGACACGCAAGGCAATCCTGTAGTCGAAGTGAATGTCGGTAACCAGTGGCACTTCCACCTGCGATCGAATCCGGCCAAACGCCTCCGCCGCGTCCATGGACGGAATCGAAACACGCACTATGTCCGCGCCGGCACGGGCAAGCGCCTGGATCTGCCCGACCGTGGCGGCGACGTCACAGGTCTCGGTATTGGTCATGCTCTGAACGCTGATCGGAGCATCGCCGCCTACCGGCACCTTGCCCACCATGATCCGGCGTGTCTTGCGTCGCTTTATGTCGCTGCGATTGAACATGTCTCAGTGGCCGGCGTCGGCCGCTCCCAGCGTGAAGCGCGCGATCTGACCGCGCTTGTAGGGGCTCGCATCGAATGGCTTGCCGTCGAACTCGACCTTCACGCCGTCGACGTTTCCCAGAAAGACGCTGAGCGGCGCGCTTCCATCCAGTGTGATCACGCGTCCGGCCGGTACGGTTTCGTACAGAAGCTTGTTGTCGTAAGCATCACGAACATCTACCCATGAATCCTGGCTGGTCTGCAAGACCAGGCGCGCGCGCGGGCCGGCCGCCGATAATGCAGTGTGGGCGGCGGGCACAGTGGTGCTCGCCGGCGCCGGCGCGACAACTGCGGGTTCGGCGCGGGCCGCTGCCACTGCACGTGGCCTGGTTGCGACTGCAATGCCAGGCTGGTTCAGTGCCGGTTTTTTCAAGACCGGTGCCGGCACCGGCTCCGGAGTCATCTCCGTCGGCTCAGTCATGCGTGCACGCGCCGCATCAAACTGCGCGCCCGGCGTCGGCAACGTCCGCGTAACCGGGGCGCTCAGCGTATCGGGCGCCAGTTGTGCGGGCGTGGATGACTGGGGAGAGGCGGCACCGGGAGTATTGGCAGTAGTTTTCGCGGGTTCGCGTCCCTGCCACCAGCTTGCCGCCAGGGCAATCATAATCGCGACGACTGCGTATGTGGCGAGCTGCACATGCCGGTGGTGGATCGTAACTTCTTCCTTCGGCGCAAGGCTGCTCAGACTGGCGGCGTTGGGTTTGACCGGAATGTGCGCGTAGGCTTCCAGGATCGGACCGCTAGAGAGTCCAACCAGCTCGGCGTAGCTGCGCAAATAGCCGCGCACGTAGGTAGGTCCGGGAAGACTGTCGTAGTCATCCGCCTCCAGCGCTGCAATCTGGCGCTCTGCCAGATGCAGGCGCTTGGCAACATCCTCGTGAGTCAACCCGAGGTCCTGGCGGGCCAGGGCAAGTTTCGGCCCCGGGCCGAATCCGCCAGACGATTTCTTTTGCGGTGCTTCCATAGTTCGGTATCTTAAAGGTTATCTTCGACTCAATGTGCGTAATTCTTTTGCTTCCGGGGAACCGGGGAACAGGCTCCTCAGTCTGAGCGCATAGCTTGCAGAAGAATTCCTGGCGCCAAGCGCGCGCTCGATTCTGACGGCAAGCAGCAGCGGTGCGGGCGAATCTTTCGCAACTGTGAAATAGCGCTGAATGAATCCGCGCGCCTGCAGCAGGTTTCCCTGATCGAAACTGATCTTCGCCATGTAATACAGCGCAACAGGCTGACCGGGATTATTCTCCAGTGCCGCGCGGAAATAATTCTCGGCACGCTTCGGTTCCGGCAATTTCATGAAGCACAGACCGGCGTTCACGTTCGCAAGCTCGGGTGTAGGATAGAGAGGATTGGCAAGCGCGTCCTTGAAATGCTCCTCGGATTCCTTGAGCCGCCCGTGTTCGCACAGGAAGACGCCATAGTTATTCTGCGCATCCGAGTTATCCGGCTGCTCCGAAATCGACTTGCGAAAATATTTTTCCGCCTTCTTGTCGTTTTTGAACCGTGCCTGCAAAAGGCCCATGATGTTATTGGCCTGGGAATCATCCGGATTGATCGACAGTGCATGCTCAAGCTCGTGATTCGCAACATCGAGTTCACCGCGCTCCATATAGCCCGCGCCGAGCTGGGTAAGCGTGTCGACGAGCTTCTTGTCGTCCCGGACCGGCGCGCCGGTCGGCGGAACCGTCACGCAGGCGCCAAGCGTGAGCGCCGCCAGAAGGACGCTGATCGTCCTGATTTCATTCTTCATTGGTTCAACACCGTGCCCTGTCTGCGACGCAGCGAGCGCCGCGTCCTGTCCTCGACGCGTCCTGCCAGCTGGCCGCAGGCAGCGTCAATATCATCCCCGCGTGTCCTGCGAGTGACTGTCATGAGACCGGAATTCATCAGAATATCGCGGAAGCGATCTATGGTTGCATGATCGGAACGCTGGTAGATGCCTTCCGGAAAAGGGTTGAACGGAATCAGATTGATCTTCGAAGGTATGTCAGCCAGAAGCCCGGCAAGCTCGCGCGCATGTGCCGGACTGTCATTGATTCCCGCGAGCATCACGTATTCGAAAGTCACCCGACGGCGCCCATCGCCGGAAACATATCTGCGGCAGGCGTCGAGTAGCACATCGATCGGATATTTTCGATTGAGCGGCACAAGTTCGTCGCGCAGGGCGTCATTGGGTGCATGCAGGGAAACCGCAAGGCTCACTGCGCAGGTTTCGCGCAAACGGTCGATTGCCGGGACTACACCGGCGGTACTCAGCGTGACACGGCGCTTGGACAGCCCGTAGGCCATGTCGTCCAGCATGAGACGCATGGCAGCGACGACATTGTCGAAATTGAGCAGCGGCTCGCCCATCCCCATCATGACAACATTCGTGATAATCCGGTCGCCTTTGGGATCACGGCCAAGCGCGCGATTGGCGACCCACACCTGGGCGATGATCTCGGCTGCTTCCAGATTGCGGTTGAAGCCCTGGTGACCGGTAGCGCAAAACGAGCAGTTCAGGGTACAGCCGACCTGCGAGGAAACACACAGGGTGCCGCGTCCTTCCTCTGGAATGAATACCGTCTCGATACAATTGCCATCGGCCAGGCGCAGCAGCCATTTGCGCGTCCCATCCGCCGCCTCGCGATCCAGCGCGATCTCCGGCGCGGCTATCTCGGCCGCTTCGGCAAGGCGATTACGCAGCGCCTGCCCGATGTTGGTCATGACTCCAAAGTTGTCGGCGCCGTAATGGTGAATCCACTGCAGCACTTGCGCGGCACGGAAAGGCTTCTCGCCCATTGCAACAAAAAACTCCCGCATTGCCTGGGGGTCGAGACCGAAGAGATTGGTTTTTGCGGGATTGGACACGTGGTCTCTTAGCGGGTGCGCGCGCACAGTTCCATGGCATTGAAGAAATAGCTGATTTCGGTTCGCGCCGTTTCCGGTCCGTCCGAGCCGTGCACGGCATTCTCCTCGACGCTTGCGGCAAAGTCAGCACGAATAGTCCCGGCAGCGGCATTCTTCGGATTGGTGGCACCCATGATATCGCGGTTTTTCTGAATCGCACCTTCGCCCTCCAGCACCTGGACCATCACCGGACCCGATACCATGAATTGGACGAGATCCTTGAAAAAGGGACGTTCCCGATGTACTGCGTAGAAGCCTTCCGCCTGGCTGCGCGTCAAATGAAGCATTTTTGCCGCCACTACCCGCAAGCCGGCCTTCTCGAAACGGGCGTAAATCTCGCCGATGAAGTTCTTGGCAACCGCGTCGGGCTTGACGATCGAAAGGGTGCGTTCAACGGGCATGGGTAATCCGTCCGGTTAGTATTGCAAGCCCAAAACCGAAGAGACCACTGATAAAGCCCATGGCTCCCCGCCCTTAAGCGTTAAAATTCCGTAGTTTACCGGTTCCCGGCCACTCGCACAATGAAACCGCTCTCAGCTGCCGGATTCATCGATCCAGGCCATCTGGATTGCCTCAAGAATACGCTCGCCGCAGTGATCCTGAATGTCATCAAATTCATCGAGTCCTTCCACCCAGATCTTGAGATCCGTGAAGCGGATCTGCCGGGGATCCATTGCAGGGTATTTCTCACTCAGGGAAATCGCGATTTCCTGGCTATCGGTCCACTTGAGGCCCATATCTCTCCTAATGGTTCTCGGAAACCATATTTATAGTGTACTTCGGAATTTCGATCACGAGATCCTGATCGGCAACCTTCGCCTGGCAGCTGAGACGAGATTGCGGCTCGAGGCCCCAGGCCTTGTCGAGGAGATCTTCTTCCTTGTCCTCCGCCGCCTGCAGGGAATCAAAACCGCGGCGCAAGATCACATGACAGGTGGTGCAGGCGCAGGCCTTTTCGCAGGCGTGTTCGATCTTGATGCCAGCATTGAGTGCCGCGTCGCAGATGCTGGTACCGGAAACCGCATCAATAGTCGTGCCTTCCGGGCAGATCTCGGCATGCGGCAGGAATGTAAGCTTGGGCATGGGCCGTACCTATTCGAACTCTTCCAATCGATGGCCCGACAGCGCCTTGCGAATGCCGGCATCCATGCGGCGGGCGGCAAAATCCTGTGTCGCGCGATCGAGCGCCTCAACGGCGCTTTTGATCAGCGCAATATTGGTGCCGGCACGCGCCGACCTGAGTTCCGCCATATACCGGTCTATCTCCAATCGCTCCGCTCCAGACAACAGTGTCTCGCCATCCTGTGCAAGGGCGCTTTCAACCGCAGCAATGACCCGGTCGGCATCCACCTGCAGTTCACGCAGATTACGCACGTCATTGTCCTCGCGCGCATGCGTGATGGAATCCCGCAACATGCGTTCGATCTCGGCATCGGTCAGCCCGTACGACGGCTTGACCACGACGCTGCTCGCAACGCCGCTGGTTTGCTCGCGCGCAGACACCCCCAGAAGTCCGTCGGCATCAACCTGGAAGGTGACGCGTATGCGGCCGGCACCGGCAACCATGGGCGGAATACCGCGCAATTCGAAGCGCGCGAGCGACCGGCAATCAGATACGAGTTCGCGTTCACCCTGCACGACATGAATCGCGATGGCGGTCTGCCCGTCCTTGAAGGTGGTGAAATCCTGCGCCTTGGCAATCGGAATGATTGCGTTTCGCGGAATGATCTTCTCGACCATCCCGCCCATGATCTCGATGCCGAGAGACAGCGGAATGACATCAAGCAGCAACATCTCATCCTGCGGCTTGTTGCCGATCAGGACATCGGCCTGGATCGCAGCACCGATGGCAACGACCTTGTCAGGATCGATATCGGCAAGCGGCAGACGCCCGAAAAGCACGGCCGCGCGCTCGCGCACACGCGGCATCCGGGTCGAACCGCCGACAAGCACAACCTCGGTGATCTCGGAAGATGCAATGCCGGCATCGCGCAGAACCCGGCGGCAAGGTGCTGCCGTGCGCTCAATCAGGGGATCGACCAGCAGGTGCATGTCAGTACGGGTCAGACTGCCCTGCCAGACTGAGCCGTCGGAGCGCAGGACTTCAATGGCGGTTCTATCGCTGCGCGACAGGGCCTCCTTCGCCGCGCGCGCATCCCGCAGGAGACGGCGGACACCGTGCGGATCCGAGGAAACTTCAATGCTGGCCTGCTGCGCCATCCAGCCGGCGATTGCGTGATCCATGTCATCGCCGCCGAGGGCCGAATCTCCGGCCGTCGCAAGCACCTCGAACACCCCCCGGTTCAGCCGCAGAATGGAAATATCGAAAGTTCCACCGCCAAGATCGTAGATCGCAAAGGTGCCATCGACCTTCTTGTCCAGTCCGTAAGCGACCGCCGCCGCGGTCGGTTCATTCAGAAGTCGCAGGACTCGCAACCCCGCCAGCCGTCCCGCGTCCCGGGTCGCCTGGCGCTGTGCGTCGTCAAAATACGCCGGCACGGTGATGACCGCGCCGCTGAGTTCGCCACCAAGCGTGGCTTCGGCGCGCTGCTTCAGGGCTCGAAGAATCTCGGCCGAGACTTCCACCGGGCTGTAATCCCCCGCAACCGTGTGCAGGCGCGGCATGCCGCTCTCGCTGGGTACAAAAACATAAGGCAACGCACCGTTGAAGGTCTTCACATCAGCAAGCCCGCGACCCATGAAGCGCTTCACCGAAGCGATCGTATTGAGCGGATCATCAGCGGCCGCCTGCAGTGCCACATCTCCGACGACCGGATCGGCCGCCTCCTGGTAGCGGACCACGGACGGCAGGAGATGCCGCCCCGCGCTGTCCGGCAGGGTATCGGCCACGGCGCTTCGCACCGACGCGACGAGCGAGTTGGTTGTGCCAAGATCGATGCCGACCGCCAGGCGGTGCTGGTGCGGGGCCGTCGACTGGCCAGGTTCACTGATCTGAAGCAATGCCATGATTTATCTGCAAATGGGCCGGAGCCGTTATCCGCAAGCCCGGCGACGCGCGCGGGTGGCGATATCAGCCGGTCTCGTCCAGTTCTTCGATTTCAGATGCGAGCTTCTTCAGAAACTGCATCTCCCGGATCAGCTCCCGCGCGCGCGCACGAGCTGCACCCGAATTGTCAGCAAGGCTGTGTCCGAGGGCTTCAGTCCGGGTGCGCAGCTGCCCATCAGTCTTCTGCGCCAGGCCGGAAAGCAGCTCGCGGCGCTGCGGCGCGCGGCGCGCATCGTCAAGGCTTTCCCGCAACTCCATCTGCTCGACGAGAAAGTCCGGATCCATGATCGTATCGGTTTCTTCATCGGTGCTGACTCCCTGCAATGCGAGAAGATAGCGGCCGCGCGCCAGCGGTTCCTTCAGCGTCTGGAAACCCTGATTGATCTGGGCGGTAATTTGCAGGGACAGGCGGCGCTCCTGGTCAGTCGCGCTCGCGTACCGGTCGGGATGGAAACGGCGCTGCAGGTCGCGGTAGCGGGCCGCCAGATCGGCCGTATCCAGGACAAAACTTACGGGCAGACCGAAAAGCTCGAAAAAATTCTTCTCCAGATCGGCCTGCATTGAAGTAGTTCGCGCCGGCCGACGTCAGACGCTGAAGCTTTCACCGCAGCCGCATTCACCTTTGACATTCGGGTTGTTGAACTTGAATCCCTCGTTCAAGCCTTCCCTGCCGAAATCGAGCTCGGTTCCGTCAAGAAACACCAGACTCTTCTGGTCAACAATGAGCTTCACTCCGTGATGCTCGAACACCTGGTCGTCCGACTGTATGGAATCGGCGAACTCAATGACGTAAGCCTTGCCCGAGCAGCCTGACGGCCGCACCCCGAGACGCAGTCCCTCGCCCTTGCCGCGGCGCGTGAGCGATTTGCGTACATGCTCGGCGGCGCGTTCAGTCATGGTAATAGACATGGATCAGTTACACCTCCGTCTTCGATCGATCAGGCAGCCGAAGCCTTCTTGTCGCCAGTGCCAGAGACATTCTTCTTCTGGTAATCGGCGATGGCTGCCTTGATTGCATCTTCCGCCAGCACCGAGCAGTGAATCTTCACGGGCGGAAGCGCCAGCTCCTCGGCAATCTGGGTATTCTTGATCTGGCCGGCCTCATCCAGGCTCTTGCCTTTTACCCATTCCGTCAGGAGCGAGCTCGAGGCGATTGCGGAACCGCACCCGTATGTCTTGAATTTCGCATCCTCGATAATGCCCTTCTCGTTGACCTTAATCTGCAGCTTCATAACATCGCCGCAGGCAGGCGCGCCGACCATGCCCGTACCCACCGATTCATCGGACTTGTCGAATGAACCCACGTTACGCGGATTCTCGTAGTGATCCAGTACCTTGTCGCTATAGGCCATATACGTTACTCCTGACAGGAAATACAGTGAATTTTGTTGCGGTCTGCCCTGCGCGCATCATCAGTGGGCCGCCCACTTGACCGAGCTCAGGTCGACGCCGTCCTTGTACATTTCCCAAAGCGGCGACAGGTCGCGCAGTTTACCAATTTTCTCCTTCACGAGCCTTATCGTGTAATCAACATCTTCCTCGGTCGTAAAGCGGCCAAGGGTAAAACGTATCGAGCTGTGCGCAAGTTCATCATTGCGTCCAAGCGCGCGCAGCACATAGGAAGGCTCAAGGCTCGCCGAGGTGCAGGCTGAACCCGAGGAAACCGCCAGATCCTTGAGCGCCATGATCAGGGATTCGCCCTCGACGAAGTTGAAGCTCACGTTGAGATTGCCCGCGATGCGCTGGTCCATATCTCCGTTCAGGTACACTTCTTCCAGGCCCCTGAACCCCTTGAACAGCCGGTCCCGAAGCTTCCGGATTCGATCTGTTTCGGTGGCCATCTCCTCGTTGGCAATGCGAAATGCCTCGCCCATGCCGACAATCTGGTGCGTCGGCAGAGTTCCCGAGCGCATTCCACGCTCATGACCTCCGCCATGCATCTGGGCTTCGATGCGAATGCGCGGCTTCCGGCGCACGTACAGTGCTCCGATGCCTTTCGGCCCGTACACCTTGTGCGCCGACAGAGCCAAAAGGTCGACATTCATTACGTTAACATCAATCGGCACCTTGCCTGCGCTCTGGGCAGCATCGCTGTGGAACACCACTCCGCGTGCGCGGCACATTTTGCCGATTGCCGGCATGTCTTGCACGACTCCGATCTCGTTGTTCACATGCATGATGGAGACCAGAATCGTGTCAGGACGCATCGCTGCCTCGAGTTTCGCGAGATCGAGCAGGCCGCTTGGCTCCGGATCCAGGTAGGTCACCTCAAAACCTTCACGCTCAAGCTGGCGACATGTGTCGAGAACCGCCTTGTGTTCGGTCTTGCAGGTAATGATGTGCTTGCCTTTGTCCTGGTAAAAATGCGCCGCACCCTTGATCGCAAGATTGTCGGACTCGGTAGCGCCGGAAGTCCAGACGATTTCCTTGGGGTCTGCACCAATCAGGGCCGCGACATGGCTGCGCGCCTCTTCGACCGCTGCCTCGGCGTGCCAGCCGAACTGATGCGAGCGCGAGGCCGGGTTGCCGAACTCCCCATCGAGAGTGAGGTAGGCACACAACTTTTCCGCGACTCGCGGGTCAACCGGAGTCGTTGCGGAATAATCAAGGTAAATCGGCTTTCTCATCTGATCTTTCTCCAAAACAGCGGCGCGTCGCGGGTTGTGTCTGCCATCAGTTCCGTCTGCCGGAATCCGGCCGCGCACATCGCTTTGTCGCTTTTTCCGTCAAAATCCCTGTCTGTGACCGGCCATTCCTGCACTTCGCAATGCCGCTCGCCGCGCAACACACGCTCGTAAATTCCGGCATCCATGGGCACCATTGTCGAACCTGAAACGTCCTGTTGAACCCGTTGACCGGATCAGTGAGACGCAGTGACCCGCGCTCGATCATCCTGGCGTCGCGCAACTTCCTGCACTGTCGGTTTATTGACCAGATCCGCCAGTGTAATTCCGCTCAGAAACTCGCGAATACGCTCACTCAGATCTTCCCAAAGATAATGAGTCAGGCAACGCTCCTTGCCATCGCAGTTCTTGTCCCCGCCACAGCGGGTAGCATCGATATTCTCATTGATGGCGACAACAATCTCGGCCACCGAAATTTCGCCCGGTGCCATCGCGAGATTATAACCGCCGCCGGGGCCGCGAACGCTATCCACAAGGCCATTGCGGCGCAGGCGCGCAAAAAGCTGCTCCAGATACGACAGCGAGATGCCCTGGCGGCTCGCGATCTCTGACAGGGTCACTGCCCCCTGTTCGTAATGGAGGGCGAGATCCAGCATCGCTGTGACCGCGTAGCGACCTTTGGTCGTAAGTTTCATTGAGCTACCCCATTCATCAGGAAAAGTAAGGCTATTTTACATACCCGACGAAAATAGTCAACTACTGTTGAGTAGGATCGGCCGTTTTGGGCCGATCGCCCTCCGCATCCTTATCGTCGAGCCGGCTGAGCTCAATCGCCGGAAGATCCTTGCCTGCCACCTTCATCCCGGCCGCCCGCAGGGCGGCATTCAAGTTCTCCATCTTTTCATCGACTTGATGCAGATGGTCCAGAATGCAGTCGATGGCATGGGCAACCGGATCCGGCATCTGGCCATGCTGGCCATAGGCATCAAAGCCCAATTTCTTCGCAATGGCCTCACGCTGGCGGGCTTTGTCGTCGCCGGTTGCAATAATGTGCCCCGGTATTCCCACCACTGTGGCACCCGCGGGCACATCCTTTACAACCACCGAATTTGAACCGACGCGCGCATTATCCCCGATCATGATGGGGCCGAGAATTTTTGCGCCGGCGCCGACAATGACATTTTTGCCGAGCGTCGGATGGCGTTTTTCCTTTTTCCACGCCGTTCCGCCCAGAGTCACGCCATGATAAAGGGTGCAACCGTCACCAATTTCCGCGGTTTCTCCGATCACCACCCCCATGCCGTGATCAATGAAAAACCGCCGCCCGATGCTTGCGCCGGGATGAATCTCAATGCCGGTGAGCCAGCGCGCCAGATGTGCCACAAAACGCGCCAGCCAGAACAGTCGCCAGCGCCACAGTCTGTGCGTCAGACGATGAAACCAGACAGCATGCAATCCTGGATAGGTAGTCAGCACCTCCAGGGTCGAGCGCGCGGCTGGATCGCGCTCGAACACGCTATTCACGTCTTCACGTAGGCGATTAAACATTAGAGATTGCTAATTAATATTGTCCGACTGAATTTGTCAAGTATTACGCTCGTGCGACTGCTGAACCGCCGTAAGTATGCCACGCAGTATGTTGAGTTCGTTACTGTCAAGGCGGCTGCGATTGAATAATCTCATCAGACGTCGCATGAGTTTGCGCGGATTCGCCCGATCCAGGAACCCGATCTGGACCAGAACCTCCTCCATATGCATATAGAATCGCTCCAGATCATCGCTGTTGGCCAACGGCACGCTGCCCTCCATGACGCCGTCGATGGCATCCCTCCGGTGTGCCGCCGAATCTGCCGCAGCGCACCACGTTTCATAGGCCATGATCTGGACCGCACTTGCCAGATTGAGCGACGAGAATTCCGGATCGGCCGGTATGTGCACCAGATAGTGACAACGGTCGAGCTGCTCATTGGTCAGGCCGGTTCGTTCCGCGCCAAATACCAGCGCTACTTCTCCGAGCGCAGCTTCAGTCACGGCCTTTGCGGCAGCCACCTTCGGGTCGAGCGATGGCCAGGTAATGGTTCGAGGCCGGGCGCTTGTGCCGACCACCAGCCGGCAACCGGTCAGCGCCTGTTCAAGGGTATCGAAAAGGCGGGCATTTTCGAGAACATCATCGGCGCCGGCGGCACGAGCGTTTGCGTCGGCGTGTGGAAAATTGATCGGCGCTACCAGGCAAATCCGCTTGAGCCCCATGTTTTTCATGGCACGTGCAGTCGCGCCGATATTTCCGGGATGGGTGGGATGAACGAGGACAATTCGAATATTGGAAAGAGGCATGAAAAACCCGAAGGCCGTTAGGCTCAACTTTATTCCTCAGCCAGATTCCGGGGTCGATGCTCCATCGCGAAGAACAAACGCCACCCCGACCCTGCGACCTTGCAGCAGGGCTGATGCTGCAGCGCCAAGCCTACCACTACGCCCCGCGACTTTCCCGCACCCCGGATTTGCCGCGCGCCGGGCACCCACAATCATGCTTTCTCCCGGTACGCAGAACGGTTAAAATGCGCGGCTTTTCACACGAAGCACCAGGAACCGCGAGAACCCCATGCATCCGATGCTCAATACGGCGATCAAAGCGGCGCGACGCGCAGGCAAGGTCATCATGCGCTACCATGATCAGCTCGATCGCCTTGCGGTGGAAAGCAAGGGACGCAACGACTATGTAAGCGAAGTGGACCGGCGCGCGGAGGAAGAAATCATCGGCGTGATCCGCAGCGCCTATCCGGATCACGCGATCCTCGCCGAGGAGAGCGGGAAGCAGGACGGAAACGACTATCTGTGGATCATCGACCCGCTCGACGGAACGACAAACTACCTGCACGGATTTCCGCAGTTCTCGATTTCAATAGCGCTCTATGTCCAGAACAAACCCAATCAGGCGGTTGTCTTCGATCCCTTGCGCAATGAACTGTTCACTGCCGGTCGCGGCACCGGCGCCCAGCTCAATGACCGGCGCATTCGGGTCAGCGGCACAAGTCGTCTCGAGCGGACACTGCTCGGCACCGGTTTTCCTTTCAAATCCATGGAACATCTCGACAGCTGGATCAAAATCTTCCGCACACTGCTGCCGCAAACGAGTGGCGTCCGGCGCGCGGGGTCGGCAGCGCTGGACCTAGCGTATGTCGCCTGCGGTCGCCTCGACGGATTCTGGGAATTCGGGCTGAGCCCCTGGGACATGGCAGCGGGCTGCCTTCTGATCGAAGAAGGCGGCGGGCTGGTCGGCGACTTCAGCGGCGAACAGGGTTATCTTGAAAGCGGCAATCTGGTCGCTGGTAATCCCAAAATCCATCCGGAACTGCTGCGGGTGATCCAGCAGAATATTACCGACAGCGAACGGCGCTGAGATCGATCAGGAAACAGGCCGCCGCACGTCGACGAATACCGACTGCTCGAATGATCCGGTGCGCTCGATCAGCTTCATGATACGGACGCGGCGCGGGGCTTCAGGATCCGTGTCGTCCAGCAGGTAAAGATCGCGGCCGGGGGAAGCCATGCCGCGCTCCAGCAGCAGCGTTGCCGGCTGATGCAGCACCGGCGTTGCGGCCAGCCGCAGGGCCTGCACATAGTGCGCGTCGCTGATCCCATCACCAACCAGTCGCACCGCGGCCGGAATTGCCTCAGGAGCCAGCATCTCAACGCCCATTTCAAGCTCGCCCGCTACTGGACTTTTGAGCCAGCGGGCAACGCCCACGCGCCAGGCGTTGGAATCCGGATCATGGATTCCGAGAAGATCACCGACGCGTACTACCGCGCCTCCGCCCTGATGCACCAGGGACAGCCCTGCTGCGCTTTCATCACGGATGCGCCAGGCGACGGTACGATACATCTCGTCTGCTGATGACGGCAGCACCGGATCGGCAATCGATTGAGCAAGCGGGACGTTAGCAGTGTCCAGATCGATGAACGCCGCATCGCCGCCGGTTTGCATGGACTCCGGCAGAACAGCGGCGCTTTCCGCAGACTGCACATCCGGCGGGGCAAAAGGTTTCTGCCCGTTGCTGAAAAAATGAAGCGCCTTCAGACCCACGCAAACGGAAAGCTGCGATTCATGCCGCGCCCGGCGCGAATACTGGCGGCGCGCGGCGAGGCCCCAGAAACGGACCATGCGTCTCAGCATATCGGCACAGGTAAATTCGCTGCAGTCAGTGCCAATATTGAGCAGACGCGTAGACTTGCCGTTCTTGATCTGGTTGATGAAATCATGCACAGTGCGCGCAAGACCGATAGTACTCAGCACCCGCAGATAGGGTGCGGCCTTGAGCTTCACGTCCTTCGGAAAAAGCATCGCCGGCGAATCGGCGGTAAGGTCAATCAGGAAATGACCGACCGGATCCGCAATGTCAAAGTCGAGCCCGATAGACGCCTTGCCAGCCCAGCTGAACAGGAACGCGTTGACACTAACGCATTCGTCCTGCGGCAACTGATAGGGTCCGCACAGACCGAGGAGTATCACGCGCAGGTATGTGCTTCGAACCGCTACCCGGGCGCCAGTGCCTTCGCGCGACCCGCTCAATGAATCATCCAGTGCATCGGACTGCTCGACCAGGCGGTACAGAGTGTGAATTTCGCGCCACACGCCCGCAGGATAAGGCATGTAAACCTGATAGCAGCGCAGCAGCATCTCGCCCAGATGATGAATCGCACGTTCTGCGGCCAGGGCAAGTGCCGGCTTCTTGCCCCACAGGTTACGCGACTTGGACATATCACGGATGACGTACTTGTATCCGTACGCCATTTCGGTATGGAGCTTCTGCATGAATTCGGAGAGCTGGCGGGCTTTGGGATTGAGCGGCAGATTGAGATGGGTCTTCGTTGTCTGCAGCGCTTGCGACACTGAAGCGACCGGCTGCGCATAAAGCTCCATCAACTCGAGCCGCTCCTTGAAATCGATCTCGTGCCTGTTGAGCCCGTGCAGAGCCCGATAAAGCTGCTGCGAAGTGGCAAAACTGTCGGCGAGCGGCAGCGACGCAAGCCAGTCTTGCGTTTCCCTGAGACTCGTCTCGATTTTCCCGGTCAAGGGTTTTGTCCCGGGCACGGTCAGAGTCGGATTATCCATCGCGAGACTTCAAACTGATATTCATCAATCCACGCGTCGCAGGTTGAGTTGTGCACGCCATTTTAATTTAAAGTATACGTGACATTGGGCAAAACGCGCACTCTGGTGCCTCAGCCGCCCCCGGGTTCGCCCGCAATCCAGGGGATTTTCGAAGTGCCCGTGGCAAAGCCCGGGCACAGGCATCATAGCCGTGCATTAAACATCCCGGCACGACCGGATTCCAATGCGGGGTGGTGTACGTGTATGATCTCGGACGGTCCGCGCCGGTAGCGTACTGCAAATCCGGTCTCGTCCCGCGGCAGTCTTCTGCCAGCGCGACGCACGGCAGCGACGCGGTTTAAGGTACTGCCGGGATTCGGCCGGCCTGCGCGCCGTAAAAATTTTGTGGGAGAGTCAAAATGACCTATGTGGTCACGGAAAACTGCATTAAATGCAAATATACCGACTGCGTCGAAGTCTGTCCGGTCGACTGCTTTCATGAAGGGCCGAATTTTCTGGTCATCGATCCTGACGAGTGCATCGACTGCACGCTGTGCGTGCCGGAATGTCCGGTGAACGCCATTTATGCAGAGGACGACCTGCCGCCGGCGCAGGAGAAGTTTGTCGAGATCAATGCGGAGCTGGCGCACAAGTGGCCGATTCTGACGGAAAAGAAGCCGGAGCCGCCTGACGCCAAGGATTGGGACAACGTGCCCGACAAGCTCAAGTACCTTGAGCGTTGACCCGCCGGTCATCATCGTCCCCTACGGGCAAGACCCGCTAGCCAGGCTCGCCGAAACCCTGCTTGACCGCCACGCCGGCATCCTGCCGGACCTGAGCGCCAGCGTCGTCCTCCTGGCGCAAGGTGGCGCCGCTCCCCGCTTCCGGCACGTCCTGCTTGAAGCCGCGACGCGCCGCGGCTTTGAGGCGCTGCTGCCTCCAACCTGCACCACGCTCAATGCCTGGGTCAACCGGTTCGCTGACCCGGAGCAGGCTGCACTTGCGAATTCGGCGCGCGAAATCGTGCTGCTCGGCGCCCTGACCGAACACCCCGAGATTGTCCGGCGCACCGGCGCCTGGCCCCTGGTCGACAGCCTGCTTGCGCTGTTCGATGAACTGGAACTCAATTCCTGTCCGGTGCCCGATACGCTGTCCGACTTCACTGCACTGCTCGCCGATAGCTACGGCGTTCAGGATCGGGCTCTGGAGCCACTCGGCATGGAAGCGCGCTGGGTGTTTGTTCTGTGGCGCGCATGGCAGCGGCAACTCGTGGAATTGTCGGTGCTGGACGGTGCCCAGGCCTATCGCGAAAATCTCAGGCTGTCTGCGCTCAAACTCGAATCCGACCCGGCATCGACACCTGTCTACCTCGCCGGATGCCTGCGCATGGTCAAGGCCGAGCGCGACTGGACACACAGACTCATCGCGCGCGGACTGCTCACTGTCGTCCTGCACGGCCAGAGCGGCGCATCCGGCTACCATCCGGACGCCGCTGTGACAGAACTGGCAGTGGAACTCGCGCCTGATATGGCAGCCGCGGTCATTGCCGGCGGCAATGAAGCTGCGCCCGATAAGCCGAACACGCGCAAAGCGCAACCCCCCGGCAACGCCTGCCATGCCCATGCCTACAGTCTGCTGCTTGATCAGGTATTCGCGGCACCAGCCGCAGACGCCGCCGCAGGCGGGGAAATCGCGGCGCGCGCATACCGTCTCGCGCAAATTCATCCGGCAAGCCCGGCACGCGGCCGGCTGTATCTGAATGAGTCGGTCGATGCCGAACAGGAGGCACGTGCGATCGATCTGCAGGTCCGGCGATGGTGGCTTGAAGGTGTGCGCAATATCGGCATAGTCACCAATGACCGCAAGCTCGGGCGGCGCGTGCGGGCACTACTCGAACGCGGTCGCATATCGGTGCGGGATGCCGCCGGCTGGCCGCTGTCGACAACGAGCGCGGCAACCGCCCTGGTTCGCTGGCTCGAGTCGGTTGAGAGCGATTTTGCCTATGCAGCGTTGCTGGATGTCCTGAAATCACCGTTCATTTCCGCCACGTTGCAGTCCGGGCAGCCGGTGCGCGCCGTCGTAATATTCGAGGAAGGACTGCTGCGGCGCTGCAATCTGGCCTCGGGCCTTGTACGGTACCGTAATGCGCTCACGGTCCATTCAGGCACCCTTGACCGGAATTTCGGAGACGGCGCCGCGCGGGCGGTTGCACATCTGCTTGGTGTCGTTGAATCCGCCGGAAACAGACTTATGCCCATGATCAGCGATCGACCGCAACCGGCGACGAAATACCTGAACGCGCTCGAAGAAAGCCTCGAGGTGCTCGGAATTCCCGAGCACTATGCCGCCGATGAAGCCGGACAGCGGGTACTCGATGAACTTGACGCGATGCGCCGCGCACTTGCCGGACAGGAAATCAGGATGTCATGGTCACAATTCCGCGCGTGGCTCGGCCGCACCCTGGAGCGCCACCATTTCCGGCCACCCATGAACGGCGGCGGCGTCGAACTCATGGGTCTGCCGGACAGCAGACTCTACCATTTCGAGGCGGTTATCATCGCCAGCTGCGAGCGCGATCACCTGCCCCTGCCGCCCGAATACCCGGCGTTTTTCAATGAAGCGGTGCGTCTCCAGCTCGGCCTTCCACGCCGGCATGATCGCCTGCGCGAGCAGCTTTATGATTTTCGCCGCCTGCTGGAATCCGCCCCGCGCGTGCTTGTCACGCTGCACCGCGAACAGGACGGCCAGCCGGTGATCGCGAGCCCATGGATCGAGCAATTGCGGGCCTTTCACCGCCTTGCCTACGGCGATGCACTCGAGCACCTTGAGCTCGGTCGGCTTCTGAATTCAACTTTGTGCACGATCACCCACCGCGATGATGCTCCCTTGCCGCGGCCTGCCGGTTTCCCGAAAGCCCCGGCTCCATCGGCACTGTGCCCATCGACCGTGTCGGCATCGAGTCATCAGCGGCTTCTCGACTGCCCTTACCAGTTCTTTGGTTGTGACATGCTTGGCCTGCAATCACCATCCGATATCAAGGAAGATATGGACAAGGCCGGATATGGGCAGCGCGTGCACCGTATTCTGCAGGCATTCCATGGCCGCTCCCCGGGCCTGCCCGGTCCGTTCAGCAAGCCACTCGATGAAAAGACCGCTCCGGAAGCGGCGGCGCTCCTGGCAGAGATCGGCGATGCAGTTTTTGCAGAGGACCTGAAGCGAAGCTTCCACGCGCGCGGATGGTGGTACCGGTGGCGCCGTACGGTACCTTTATATGTTGATTGGCAGAAGCAACGCGCGCAAACATGGCAGGTGTATGCAACGGAGACCGACCGTGACACACAGATGGCGATCGGCACGAACTCCCCTTTGGTGCTGCGTGGCCGCCTGGATCGAATGGATCAAAGCAGCGAGGGCTATGCCATTATTGATTACAAGACCGGCGCAGCCGCATCGCTGCCCGAAATCCTTTCAGGGGAGCAGGCGCAACTGCCATTTTATGCCCTGCTGGTCATAGAACCCTTGTGCGCGGCGCTGTTATTATCGGTAGACGAGGCTGGCGTACGCGAGAAAGCAGTGTTGGCCGATACGGATCTGACAGAAACCCGCGATCGCGTTGGTGCCCGTATGGGCCGCGTCTTTGCGAAAATGAGGCAGGGAAGCCTGTTGCCGGCCTGGGGCGATGATCAGACCTGCTCGCGCTGCACTTTGGAGTCACTGTGCCGCAAGCAGATGTGGGAATAAATCCGGTGATGGCCAAGGAATCTGGACAAAAAAAGGCGGCCTTGCGGCCGCCTGCGGGTGTATGGACCACTACTCTCCGCTGCTTCCATGCACCAGAGTCATCCCTGTTCCAGAGCACATCCTGTGCTAAACCTTTCCCTGAATCGCCGATATCCGTACCGCGTGGTTAAAACTATAGACGGGTGATGAAAAAAATCAAGAAAAACTGCACTATATCTTTAGGTATAGTTATCTTCTTCAATATATATCAATAGGATATGTACATCTTGGGGTTTTCAATTTAATGAAATCTTTTATCACCGCATACCTTCTGCAGCCGCCGCAGCCAGGTTACTAGGCCCCCATGGCCGGACAGGATATCCGTCAAAGTACCGCGCCTGACGTCAACGTCGTTGTGCGTGCCTCTGCTGGTACAGGAAAGACCTGGTTGCTCGTGGCGCGCATCATTCGCCTTTTGCTGGCCGGCGTGCCACCTGCGACGATTCTTGCCATTACCTTCACCCGCAAGGCCGCCGCGGAAATCGATGCGCGGGTTTCTGCAGAGCTCCTCGCCCTGGCGGGCGCCGATGACAACTCCGTGGCTGAACGACTGCGGACCTTCGGGCTCGGACCGGTGATCGAGCAGGCGATGCTCACGAAGGCACGCCAGCTTTTCGAGATCGTCGTGGGTTCAGACCCCGCCCTGCGCGCCACTACCTTCCACGCCTTCTGTTCCGACCTGCTGCACCGCTTTCCGCTGGAAGCGGGGGTACCTGCCGGATTCGAGCTGCTTGAGACCACCAGCGAGCTCGAGGAGGCTGCGTGGCAGGCGCTGGGACGGGAGGCCGGGCACGATCCTGACAGCGACCTTGGCCGTGACTTTGATTTTTTGCTGCGCGAAAGCAACGCCGCCTCGGTGCACGAAGCACTCGCCGATTTCCTGCTACATCGCAGCGACTGGTGGGCGTACACCGAAGATCGTGCCGAACCTCCTGCGGCCTATGCCTCACAGCGACTGCGGGACAGGCTGGGCATCCGGCCGGACGACGATCCGGTCGGCGCGTTCAGCAGCGGTCCCGGCCTGGACCACCTTCTTGTCCGCTACGCCGATCTGATCGAAAGACATGACAACGCCACCAACCGGACGCGCGCCGCACAGCTGCGCGCTGCCGGCCTTAGTCTCGTCAGCGCACCGCAGAATGTCTTTGCGCTGCTGCTCGCAGAATTCATGACTTCCAAGGGCGAGATCAAGATCCTCAAACCCACCCGGACTCTCCAGACCCAGCTCGGCACCGGGCTTTTTGAGGAATTGATTGCGCTCGACACGCGTCTGACGCAACTCATCGCGGCAACGCGCGAGGCAACTCTGCGCCAGCGCACCTACCGCCTTTCCTGTGCATGGTACCGGTGCGGGCAGCGCTTGCTGGATCTTTTCCAGCACCTCAAGGAAGAGCAGCGTGCGCTCGATTTCTCAGACCTTGAATGGAAAGCCTATCGCCTGCTCAATCACGGGCGACACGCCGAGTGGGTCCAGTACAAGCTTGATCAGCGCATCGATCATCTCCTTGTTGACGAGTTTCAGGATACCAATCCGACCCAGTGGCGGCTGTTGCTGCCTTTGCTGCAGGAAATTGCGGCCGGTTCGGACCGCTCACGCAGTGTGTTCCTGGTGGGCGACGAAAAGCAGTCAATTTATCGCTTCAGGCGCGCCGATGCACGGCTGTTCGGGGCAGCCCATAGCTGGCTGCAATCGCATATGCCCACGCTGGTCTTTGCCCAGCATTTGTCGCGGCGATCGTCACCGGCCATCATCCGGTTCGTCAATCTCGTTTTTTCGGCAGACCCGGCCGGGGATCACGAGGCGCTGCTGCCGGACTACGTCGTCCACGATACCCATTTGCGCGAACTCTGGGGTTCAGTGGAGATACTGCCTCTGATTACACGCGCCCTGGCTAAGGAATCCGGCGATGCGGCCGTGATGCGCGATCCGCTTGAGCAGGCACGTATCGTAACGCTCGATGAACGCTATCAGCAGGAAGGCGAGGTCATCGCCGAGCGCATCGCAGAACTTGTCGGCCAGCCGATCGGCACTACCGGCCAGACCCGGCGTCTCGACTATGGTGACATCATCATTCTGTTGCGTGACCGGAACCATGCTCCCGCCTATGAACAGGCCCTGCGGCGTGCAGGAATTCCCTATGTCGGCGCTGGCCGCGGAGCTTTGCTCGACACGCTTGAGATCCGCGACATGCTGCAGCTCGTGCGCTTTCTGATTGCACCGCAGGACAACCTGGCACTGGCGTCGATCCTGCGTTCGCCGGTTTTCAGCTGTACTGACGACGATCTCGTCGAGCTTGCGCTTGGTACACTTGCTGCCACACCGCAGATCAGCTGGTTCGACTATCTGCAGAATGCAGGCGCGCAGGCGCGCGTTGATCCGCGCCTGGCGCGCGCCTGGCGCCTGCTGTCGCGGTGGCGAGACTCGGTTGACCGGGTCCCGGTGCACGATTTGCTCGATCGCATTTATAACGAGGGAAACGTGATTGCCCGCTATGCGGCCGCGGCGCCACCTCACCTCAAATCCCGCATTGAGGCAAACTTGAGCCGCTTTCTCGAGCTCGCCCTGGAAGTCGACAGCGGCCGGTTCCCGAGCCTTGCCCGGTTTCATGCGCGCCTGGTTGCGGTGCGCGGCAAACCCGGCGAGGCCCCCCAGGAGCCGCCGAGTGCCGATAGCGCGCGAGTTCGCTTCATGACAATCCATGCGGTGAAGGGACTGGAAGCGCCGGTCGTATTCCTTGCCGACGCCGCGCGCGACCCGCGTTCCGAACGCGGTATGCGCGCCCTGATCCACTGGCCGGCGGAATCACCGCGTCCGGAAGGCTTCCAGATCGCCGGGCTCAAGGCGGACCAGGACACCGTAACACGCCAGGCAATTCAGGTCGAAGCAACGGCATATGCGCGCGAAGATGCCAATCTTCTGTACGTTGCACTGACGCGCGCCCGACAGGTTCTGGTCATATCCGGCTGCGACACCGGTCACGGCAGTGGCGGCTGGTATGGCCTGATCGAAAGCCGACTGCGTGCAACTGCACCCGAACCCGGTCTTGAAATTGAAACCGGGACAGCCGCTGACGGCAGCTCCCGCTTCATGGCACACCTCGGCGCCGGCGCACCACCCCGGCTCCCGACGGCGGCTCCGGACACCGCAATCGCGGCCGAGCCGGTCATTGACGCTGCCCTGACGCGCCCTCTGCCGGTCGCGGCAACCTTGAGGCTCATTACTCCGAGCCAGCTTAAAGAAGCCACGCAGCCGCGCCACGGCGACTATGACGATGAAGACGATGCGACCGGCAAGCACCGCGGCACTGTCGTGCATCGCATGCTGCAGGCCCTCACCGACCCGCCACCATCTGCCGCAGCAACTGCCAATAATCGCCATCAGATCCGGGATAGGCTCGCGCTTGAACTCATGGGCGAACTCGGGCCCGGGATTTTCACGCGATATTGGCAGGAGGCCAGTCAAGTTGTTGATGCACCGGACCTGCGCCCCTGGTTCGATCCAGCCCTTTATGACCAGGCACGTAACGAGGTGGGTATTCTTTACCGCGCCGGCGACCAGGATATTTATGGCATCATCGATCGCCTCGTGCTCGCCGGCGATACGGCAATCGTGATCGACTACAAGACCCATGCCGGCGTCAGCGCGGAAAACGCCGCGCAATTTGCCTCCGGATTCCGGCAGCAGCTCGGCTTCTATGCGGCAGGCGTTGCCAGGCTCTGGCCCGGCAAACATGTGCGCGCATTCATCCTGTTCACCGCTTCCCGCAACGTCGTCGAAATTCCCCTCGATTCAGGGAGATGACCGCTCCGACACCATGATGCAATTGCGCCCGGCAGCCTTGGCGCGGTAAAGCGCGATATCCGCCTGGCGTAAAAGCCAGGAGCCAACGTCGTCTACCGGAAGGTGCGCTGTGGCCTCGGATCCGAGACAGGCAACGCCAATCGACGCCGTCACCTTCAGGGCCTGCCCCGGCAATCCGTCGATAGCCAGCTGCGCTACATGGGAGCGCAGGCGTTGCGCGATCTCGATCGCCTTGTCAAGACCGGTATCCGGCAGGAGCATGGCGAATTCCTCCCCGCCATAGCGCACGAGCACATCGCTCGCCCGCAGCCCCTGGCTCAGCGTAAGGGCCACCTGCTGAAGTGCGCGGTCTCCGGCCTGATGGCCGTAATGATCATTCAGCTCCTTGAAGTGATCCAAATCGACCAGCAGGAACGCCAAGGAATTGCGGCGCCGTTCACGCAGACTCAGCTCTTCGCGCAGTCGCCGTTCGAAGAATCGCCGGTTGGCAACTCCGGTGAGGGCATCGGTAAGCCCGTCGCGTTTGAGCCGCTCGTGGTTGCCAGCATTTTCGACACACATGGCGGTGACTGCGGCGAGATGCTCCAGCAGGTCGGTGGCTGCGTCCGCACTGAAATGAGCGGCGTCGCGGCTCCCCTGATTAAGGCAACCCATGAGTTTGCCGTGCAGAATGAGCGGTGCGATGGCGCAGGAACTGAGGCGCGTCGCACAGGCAGGGAACAGCTGCGCCTGGGTCCTGGCGTCGCACGGCCCAAGCTGCGGCCTGTCGGCGGCGTGGATAATCGACTCCAGCCATTCACGATCGGCCGAAATAAAAGAGCGGCTGATACTGCTATTGGAGTACGCGCCCATGAGGCGCGACAGTTCGTATTCAGGATCAATACAGACGAGATTTACGCAGTCCACCGCCGGAAACAACTCCGGAATCCCGACTGCCAGGACTTCCACGACCTCGCCGAGAGACTGCGCGCCGATCATCCGGATTTCGATCTGTCGGAAACCAGCCCAGATGCGCTCATTATGGCGCAACTGGGTTTCCATGTCGCGGCGCGAGCGTGTCAGCGTGCGCTGCAACTCGAGCAGTTCCTTATCGCGCACCGTAGCCACGCTGGTACCGGCTAATTCGCACTCGTCGTCCGGGCAGGCGGACGCGTGGCAATTGAACCGGCCGCGGCGAACCGGCCGTACTCGAGCAGGCAAAAGATTGAGATCGTCCGCTCGGACCGGTGCCGGCGCATGAGTCGGCGCCGGACGAACTGATTTGACGCCCTGGGAATGCGGATGCCGCTGCAACCGACGCCTGGTCACGGATACATGCCAAGGGCACTGAAATTGAATTCCTCACGAACCGTCTCACGCTCCGGAAGGCCGCTCATCGCATAGTCTATAGAGAATAACGCAAAGCAGGGTAGCTTGGTACCTACTCGCGCGTGACACAACGACCCGGTGCCGGCTTTTTCCCGGGACCGGGAAATGAATGCAGGCGCATGTGCCGAAAAATCAGTCGCGAAAATTCACGTATTGCAGTGGCAGCCCGAGCTTCTGGGCTCGCAACAGGGAAATGACCGTCTGCAGGTCGTCCCGCTTCTTGCCGGTCACTCGCACTTGATCTCCTTGAATTGCCGCCTGCGCCTTGAGTCGCGAGTCCTTGATCAGTTTCACGATCTTGCGGGCAAGATCAGTGTCTATGCCTTCGCGTACCCGGATCTCCTGGCGCGCCTTGCCGCCAGATGCACTTTCGATCTTGTCTTCGTCGAGACACTCGAGATCGATCTGACGCTTCACCAACTTGGGCAGGAGAATATCCTTTATCTGCTTGATCTTGAACTCATCGTCCGCAAACAGCGTCAACCGCGATTCCGCCAGCTCCACGCGCGAGTCCGTTCCCTTCAAATCGAAGCGGTTATCGATCTCGCGATTGGCCTGGTCGACCGCATTGCGAACTTCCTGCATTTCGATCTTTGAAACTACATCAAACGACGGCATTGATCCCGCATCTCCGCTGGCTCACGCGCTAGCGCCGGGCACGCACGGCCTGTGTGCAAAGGAGCTATTTCTTCTGCGAATAAGCGCTGCGCAGTTCCCGTCCCACACCAAACACGAAGCGCAGAACTTCCTGATTTTCCCGGTTGGCCATCAATTGCCACAGGCCCCCGAGCCCGCCGCTTGCCGGCATTTCCCGGGCGAGTTCATCAGCGGCGCGTTCGATCGACTCGAGCATGGCGCTCATGCGTTCCAGCTGTCCCAGGAAAGTCGGCAGCATCGCGGCAATGCGCTCCAGCGCCCCGGTCGAGTAAATCTGCTCAAGCGCGCCGATCAGGCGTCCTGCTCCGGCACGGTTCAGGCGGTCGAGCAGCGACAGGCCCTCGCCGAGGGTCTCTGCAAGCCGTCCCACCATATCGTCGGTCATGGCATCCTGTGCCGAGCCGACAAGACGCGCGAGCTGCGCGATTCGCTCGAGGTCACCGTTTTGCACAAGCTGCGCAAGCGTCGGGATCGCGGCCGCGAGTCCGTTGCGATTGACAAGGTCAATGAGATCCATCGCGCCGCCCGCGGTTGCCGCGAGCCTTGCTACCATGTCGTCAGTAAGTGAATCCTTCGCCGCCTCTATCAAACGTTCCAGCTCGCCGTTAACGAGAATACTGCCCGTCTGCGTGTCCATGACGAATCCCCCTAATTAAAGCAAGCCGCGGGCTGAAACCCAATAAAGCTTGTTATAGGCCACCTTGAACCAGTGAACCGCGCGTGTCGGCGGTTTGGGATCAGGCGGCGTCGTGTAATTGAACATGGCGTAGGTTGCACGATCCTTGCCGGCCTCGATGAAGCAGAATACCTTGCCGTCATAATCGCGCACTGCAGATCCGACTTTCACCATGGCCGCGATATTCTCGCCGAGCGTCTCGGCCTCGAAATGCGCCGTCGAACCGGCCTTGCTGATCGGAATATTGGTGGTATCACCCAGCACAAACACGTTGTCGTGACCTTCCATGTTAAGCCGCGTACGATTGGTCGGAATCCAGCCGTTCTGGCCAAGACCGTTCTTTTCAATGACTTCCATGCCCTTGTGTGCCGGTATGGCTATAAGCAGGTCGTACTTTATCGAGGTTCCCTCCTCACTCGTCAGCACCTTGTTCTTGCCGTCCACTTCCTTCATGTTGAACAGCGTCTCATAGGTGATGCCGAGGCGATCAAACTCCGGCGCTGCCCACTTCGCCACGTTTTCCAGACTGTGGACACGTCCGATCGGATAGGTGTAATGCAGCTGCACCTTGTCACGGATCCCGCGTTCCTTGAAGAAATCGTGCAGCATGAAGGTGATCTCGAGCGGGGCCATCGGGCACTTATGCGGCACGCCTACCGTGACCACAACGCGGCCGCCCTGGAATTCGCGCAACCGCTTCAGCATTTTCACCGCTCCTTCCTCGGTGTAGAACATCTCTGCACTGTCGGCCAGGCCGGGAATGGACTCCGGCGCAATACGCGATCCGGTCGCAATGACAAGCACGTCGTAGTCGTGCGTCGCGCCGCTTTTGGTCTTGACCTGGCGCTTGTCGAGCATGAACTGCTCGACCGGGTCTACACGGAAATCGATTCCGGGCTCGAGCAGGCTTGACTGATCACGGTAGAGCTCATCGGGCATCATGCTGCCAACCGAGACATACAACAGTCCGGGCTGGTACATGTGCCGATCGGAAGCTGATAGCATAGTTATCCGAACCTTGCCGGACTTGATTTCCTGGCTCAACCGGCGCGCAAGATTGTTACCCAGAATGGTTCCGCCCATGCCTCCACCCACAATGACGATCTTCATGGCAGTCTCCTAGTGCAGGTTTCTTGTGGATTCTCTATGGATTTATTGATTTCAGATGCCAGTTCGTTCAACACCTCACTTCATTTTGCGTACCGTAATATGCCAGACTCCGCTTTGTTCAGTCGTGCCCAAAAGGTCGTGCCCGACTTTCTTTATCCAGTCAGGAATGTCAGTGGCTGATCCCTTGTCGGTGGACAGCACCTCAAGCTCATCGCCAATCTGGGCGGCCTTTAATCCCGCAATCAGCTCCATCAGGGGACCTGGACAAAAGCTGTTGCGCGCATCAATCAGTCTCTTCTCCGCCATCATGCCGACCCTCATCGCCAGTGTTATATTGCTAAAAAGACCAGACCTGCCCATCCCTGGCGTTGTCAAGAAACTTGGTGAGACCCATGGGTTCCTTCAGAAAGGTCTCAAGATCCCGCCATTCGACACCAAGCACGTCCATTGCCATCGAGCAGGGATGGATCTTGGCGTCGCCCAGTTCCGCTGCCTGCTGAAAAAGGGTTTTGAACGACGGCGCATTCTTGCGTTCCAGCAACTCGCCCATCTGACCGTCGGCCGGTGCCTTGTCGCTTGCGCCCCTGATGAAATATTTAAGGGCATTCATCGAGACGAAGACAGTCACATCGTTTCCGCTCACTGCGCCGACCGAAGCGATCATTCCGGCCATCTGCAAATGTTCGCGGTCATCGGATACCACAACAATACTGATTTTGTCTGACGCAATCATTCTTCTCTCCCGGACTCATTGCCGGCACATGTCGCAGATACGGTGTGCCGTGCATGCCTGTCACTCAAGGCTGGTTTTTTGACAATTTACCGGAATTCCTGCCAGCGTCGGGCACTGCCAACGCGATTCTCCAGGACCGGACTCTTGCGGACTTCGCTTCCTTTTAGAGTTGCTCCCGCCGGCCAAGTTCTGCTCCATTCACAATACTCGCCTTCGATCCAGAATTCAAAATGACACCCGCCAATTTCCCGGAAGAACTGGGTGCCGCCGGTTACCGGCTTTGCAGCCGCATCCTTGGACGACCATACCTTATATAATAATGGCCAAAAGGCCACCCTGCCCCAGACCGCAAGGTTCACCGGCAATTAGGTCGCGTCACCCACAGGCTTTCCGGAACTCATGCAGGTACGGAATCGAAACGCGATCCACGCAAATTGTGAACGTGTAACCCGGTGCGGCTCTTTGTGCTCTGAAGCATGCCAATGGCAACTTGCGGGCAATACCCAGGCTCAATGCAGCGATACCGGATTATGCTCTGCGGGCCGGTTTCACTGGAATACACCTTTTGACATAGCGGCGTCCGCGGTGACTCTGCCGATCAATCCCGATCTATTCATTGCCGCCCATTGTCCCGGAATCCTCTCGCCTCATGCCGGTTTTTTATCAACCGACTTCTTTCCTGCCCTGGTCCGGCTATAGCAGCTGCAAACCGGCATCGAACTTCGCCACGCAGGTTGCGTGCTGCAGAGACTACATGAAGCAATTCATCAAACCGGGACGTGCCTGGCATTGCCCAGCCCGAAGTAGCTCCGGCGCAGTACATCGTTCTCATGAAGCGCGGCTACGCTGCCGCTGAAACTGATGCGTCCGCCATCGAGAACATAGACCCGTGTTGCAAGCGTCAGAAAACCCAGATTCTGCTCGGCGATGAGCATCGCCAGACCTTCGTCCTGAAAGCGTTGCAGCGCGGCAACAACTTCTTTCACATAACGCGGCGACAAACCAGCCGATGGCTCGTCCATGATGAGTAATTTTGGCCAGTTCATGAATGCCTTGGCCAGGCCGAGCATCTTGCGCTGACCGCCGCTCAGGCTGCTGGCTGAAGCACCCCGGCGTAAGGCAAGATCCGGAAAACTTTGATACATCTCGGTTGCCCGCTGGCGGGCTTCGTTACGTCGCAGGTAGTAGCCGCCAAGTTCCAGGTTCTCGTCAACGCTGAGATTCGGGAAGACTCCCATCTCGGACATGTAGGCGATGCCTCGACGCACGCGCTCATCGGTGCGCAGTCCCACAAGGGACCGACCCTGAAATCTAATCGACCCGCGCTGCAGGGGTATCAGCCCGAGCAGTGTCTTGAGCAGGGTAGTCTTGCCCGCGCCGTTGGGCCCGAGAAGCATGACGCACTCGCGCTCTCCGATCGCGAGCTCGACATCCCACAGGATCTGCAGCGGGCCATAACCCGCCGCCAGTCCGGACGCATGCAAAAGCTCCGGCACGCTTTCAGCCACCAAGGAAGACATCGATCACCTTCGGGTCCTGCGCCGCAGCCGCCAGTGGACCTTCGAATATTTCGCGGCCGGCATTCATGACCACGACACGCTGCGTGAGCTGCTGCAGAAAACCGAGCAGATGCTCAACCACCAGCAGGGCAACTCCGGAACGCGCGATCTCCATGAGCATGTCCGCCATGCGCTGCAGCTCAACCGGATTCAGTCCGGCCCCGATCTCGTCGACAAGCAATAGCCTTGGGCGGGTAACCAGAGCGCGCGCCAGATCAAGCCGCTTCTGCTCGGCGCTGTTCAGGCTCACCGCCTCGCGGCCGGCAAGCGCATCAAGCTCAAGCAGTGTCAAATACTTGTCCACCTGGCTCATGCCGCCGCCAAAGACTGCTGCGACCTTGACGTTGTCGCGCACCGTCAGGCCCTTGAATGGCCTGGGCACCTGAAAGGTGCGATTGATACCGCGCTGTACCAGACGGTGAATCGGCAGTCCGCTAATCGAACGGCCGTCGAATCGGACCTCTCCCCTGTCAGGCCCATACACACCGGAGATCACGTTGATTGCAGTGGTTTTGCCGGAACCGTTGGGTCCGACCAGCCCGACAACCTCGCCCGGGGCGAGCGCGAGCGTTAACCCGTCCAGGGCATTCAGGGCGCCAAAGCGCTTGCCCAGATTTTTGACGGCAAGCAGTGCTTCAGGGGACATCGATATTGACCCGTCGCAGCAGTGAAGCAAGCCCGTTCGGCAGGAACAGCGTCAGCCCGACGATGGCAACACCGAAGATCAGCTGGAAATACTCTGGTTGCGAAATGCCGATCCAGTTGTACACGCTGTAGAGAAGCAGCGCACCGACTATCGGCCCGAGCAGGGTGGCGGCGCCGCCGAACAGCACGAAAACGATGGCGAACACGCTGATATTAAGGTCGAACACGGTCTCCGGGTAGAACACCGATACCCGCCAGGCAAAGGCGCCGCCGATCAAGCCTGCGAGCAAGGCACTCATCAGCCAGGCACAGATGCGCTCGCGCAGTACGTTGACTCCGGCAAAACCGGCGCTGATGGGATCTTCGCGGATTGCCTGCAGCGCCAGGCCCGTGCTGGAGTTGCGCAAAAACACGACTGCGCCCAAGGCAAGTGCGAGGATCGCGACCATGGCAATGTAGCTTGCGTGGGAATTATAGGCCTGCGCCAGACTGATGCCGTAGGGGCCATGGGTGATCGCGGTCAGATGCGGGTTGGAAACCACGTAGTAGACAGCTTGCGAAGCAGCCAGGCTGGCGATGGAGAAATAGGCTCCGGAAAGCCGCAGGAGCGGCGCGAGCAGCACTGCCACCAGAACCGACACCAGGCCGCCAACCAACAGGGCCAGAACCGGTGGCAAATGCAGCAGAAGAATAGCGAGCGAGGCGCCATAGGCGCCGGTGCCGAAGAATCCGACGTAGCCGAACGGCAGGTAGCCGGTAAAGCCGTACAGCATGTTAATACCCTGCGCCAGCGCAAGGTACATCATCATATTGAACAGCAAGGCATGGTTGCCATAAACCGACGGCAACATGGCAAAAAGCGCTACGACGGCCAGACTGTAACCGCCGCCTCTAGGCAAGACGCACCCGCTTTCCCAGAAGTCCGCTGGGTCGTACCAGGAGAATCAGAATGAGCAATACATAGGGCAGAATATTCGACCAGGAAGAATAATAGGTTTCCATGAGCATCAGGCCAAGTCCGTAGACCAGCCCGCCAAGCACGGTGCCGAGCGGGTTACCAAGCGAACCGATCACGATCACTGCGAAGGAAGTGGTAGTGACGCGCACGCCCATGTCCGGCTCGATGCTGCCGAGCATGAAAGGGCTGAAAGCGCCCGCAACCGCGGCCAGCGTTACCCCGATGCCAAGGGCAATCGCTGACACCCGGTGCACGTTGATGCCGGTGCTCGCTGCCTCATCGCGGCTCGCCATTACTGCGCGCGTCGCGTGACCAAGGCGAGTTCGATAGAGGTAGTAATAAACCAGCCCTATTGCCGCGAGACTCGCCCCCGCGCTCACCATCCAGGACATCGGAAACGTCTGGCCAAGAATGGACACCGGGCGGTCGCCGAACACGGTACTTGGGATCGAGCGCTGGTCAATGCCGAAAAAAATCACCGCCAACGCTTCGATCACCTGCGAAAGGCCGAAGAACAGGATAAAGGACAGCATTTCCGGATCGCGCGCGGCAAGCAGCCGCGGCACGACAGCGTAGTACAGGACGATCCCGAGCAGCATGAACGCAATCATTTCCGCCGGCAGCGCATACAGTGGACTGAGACCCGCCAGCCGGTACAACCCGTAGGCGAGAAACGCCCCCAGCATCAGGAAATCCCCGTGCGCCAGGTTGATGAGCCGCATCACCCCGAATACCAAGTTCAGGCCCAGCGCTGCAAGACTGAAATACAGGCCGAACAGCAGGCCGGCAAGCAGCG
>VFSW01000907.1_pt1 | contig 43852 bp, 54 predicted proteins | sample 5358111 | NCBI WGS metagenome assembly VFSW01 (sample SAMN11554181, study PRJNA540505) | mine drainage metagenome | isolation source: sediment from site ElyBrook_90M | place: USA: Ely Copper Mine, Vershire, VT | collected 2017
GGTCTGTTCTAATAGAACATACTCGAATAGATAAAGGTTCTGTCCATAATGCCTACTATTACCATTACTAGGTTCAGGGTTTGAGTATGCGCGAAACAAGCACTGTTAACCACGTAGGCAGCTCTCTCCGCGTAGTCATACCTCATAAAATCGTTAAATTGTTTGGAATCGAGGACGGCGATACGCTTGTTTGGGAAGATGATTTGCGCAGCGGTCGGATAGTCGTGAAAAAGACAAGATTCTAAATCCCAGATACGTTTATTAATAGTGTAATTCATTATACTTGGTGTTATAGGGAGCGTTAACTCAATGAAAGAGAATCGAGGGGCAGGAACTAGGGAGAAGAGAGACCAACTGATGCTAGGTGCACCAAGATGGATTAGGCCTTCCCTAGCAACGAAATACGGCGCATTGGTGCGGGCGTCGGGACCCGAGATACAGCGGCCGCTTCTTTCATTAAGGGCAGACGGTGATGAGGCATCTAGCCGAAAGCGAGCTCCCTGTAACACCTTTTAAAATTTGAAGAGTTGAAAGAAGAATGATAGATTGGAGCTATTTTGTTACTGGTTTCATAGTGGGATGGATAATAATAATATTTTTCAAGGTGGCGAATAGAAAACGTTCAACGAGCCACAATGATCATCGAAACGGCTTATCGCGCGTAATGGTAAAAGCGCCGAGTTAAGTCGCGCGTCAGATGTTTCAAGCCAGCCAAGTTTGTCAATTTCTACCTGGTCCCAATATTTCATTCGCAGGCCGAGAGACATCTTTTGAATCTCTGCGCCGATTGAGATCATTTCCTCCGTTTCAAGCGTCGGCAGCTTTTTCCAGGTCTTTTCTGAATAATATGGGATAGAACGGCCTTCAAGCGCATTCTCGCCCCAGGGCTGGCGCTGCGTGACCATCGTTAATTGAAATGAGTTAAACGCGTTCGATTCATTGAAGTTATTTGGATTCTGGCGCGATATTGGATTCCCGTAGCTCCTGGCAAGCAAAAATCCGATTAGCGCTTTATCATTTTTATCAAGGTCGCACTCGTCCAATGCGAGTACACCCTTCCATAATTCAAGCGGGCGAAAAGTTGACGGTATCTTGTCAGTCGTGAGCTGGTAAAATGGGTGATATGCGCAAAAACGGAGAATATTTAGCAGGCGATTCTTACCTCCGCCGGACAGGCCTCTAATTGGAATTATCGGAGCGAATTTACTCATGCCTGCAGGGCCTAGCTCTTCTCTATCAATGAACCAGCTAGAGGTTGCAATCCGCATTAGAAGGCGCGCTTCATCTCTTTGAGAGCCAGCGTCAAATCCAAGGTCGAGAAGTTTGTCTTCTAATTCCCAAAGTTTTTCAAAGGTCGCAGATTCAATGTCTAGATTGGCTTCGGGAATGATCACCGAGCCTTTTGTTAAGTGGTCATTGACGATCGGAACATAAAAGACGTTTTTCTTTGTCGGGTCTTCTAATTTAGTTGCTATCTCATCAGTTTTTGAACTGTTTCGATAATTTGACACTCTCCCGCATAAATGCAGGGAGATTCTTTCCTGAGTCTGCTCCTTCCGTCCTACTTCACCCTCGGAAAGTTCACGGGCATTGCCAATGATGCCCCGTTCTCCAACATATAGCCAGAGAACCTCTTTGCTATGTTCATCGCACCGTTCAAATCTGCGTTGTATACTAGGTTGCAAGAAGGACACCTGAATAGTCCCTGTGAAAGACGCTCTCCAATCTGCCCGCATATGTGACATGTCTTTGAAGTCCATGCTTCCTTGACTCTGTAGACTGGCACACCAGCCCATGAAGCTTTGTATGAGATGTAGTTTGAGAGCCTGAAATAAGGCATGTTTGCGACTATCCTGTTCATTCGTTTTCCCCTGCTTCTCTGCCTTATTCCCTTCAACTCTCCGAGAACGATGCAAGCCTGTTCAGCAATAGCCTCATCGACTATCTGCCTCGTGATCTTGTGGAGAATGTCATTGACTTTTCTCCTTTCAGAGTCTTTGATCTTCCTAATCGTGTCGAGCGCCTTCTTTTCGCCTAGTCTTTTCCGCAGCCATGCATAGTGCCGCCTCAACCCCCGAACTCTCTCGCCGTAGAAACCTGGGTTCACAAAAGCGCCATCGCGCAGCAACACAGTTGTCGCAATGTGCTTCTCGCCTAGATCGACGGCGAGTACGTTCTTCGGGTTAAGCATGAAGGTCTCTTTCTGGACTGTTATCCTTAGAGACCAATTTGCCAGTTCTTTGACGAGCCTGCATTCTCGAATATCGAGTCCAAGAAGAGATTCTTGGTTCTTCGGAAGCTCGACAGCAACCCAGATACTCTTTCTATAGACTGGAATCTTTGCCCACCACTTTGCTACCTTGTTGGTTTCTTGTCTTTGAATCTTGAACAGGTCTCGGCGAATGACCAAAGGCTGTTCTCTTATCTCCCCTTTGATTCGTTTCAACAATCTTTGAGCCTGCTGTTTTGTAGCAGAATAAAGAGGCGCGTCTATACTCTTCAAGGCAAGTTGGAAGCTCGCGTACTCCCTCTGCAGCTTTCCCTCTTTCGATTTCGTTAGAGAAACTACCTTTGCACGAACTGTCTTCTGAACGATCATGTTGTTTTCTGTTCCTCAATGTATTTCCGAATTGTGTCGCTGGAAACATGACCAGCCGTAGAAGCAAAATAAGAATGAGTCCAGAGCGAAGGAAGTTTCAAGAGATGTGACTTTGAACGCTACTATGTCGAATTGCTTTAACTTTTCTTCGCTCATGGCGCACTATGGTAAAGAGTCGCACACTTCGAGGATTGATTGGGAAAGAGCGAAAGGCATCTTGGCTCTCTCAGCTGGATCATCGGAAGCAAAGTTCGAGAAGGCGTTACTTTTCCCTTTCTTCGGGCTGTCAGGTTGCAGGAAGTTGATGTTTCCCCAGAACGCGGTGGGCTTGATGGTCTTGTATCCAAATCCTCCTAGCCGCACATGAAAGTTTGGCTTTCCTATGAAAAAATGCAAATAGCTGCCTAAGGGGTTCTCAAGGAGAAAACCATCTGGTAAAATCTCTTCTACCAGGAGAATGCAAGCAGCGACAATAGTTATTGCGTCTGCAGTCCCTTTCCTGACTGCACCTAGTCCAGGGGCGCGAGAAAAGAATTGGCAGGGGGGCGACATTAGCATGACCTTCTTTTCATATCTTGACAAGTTGCGAAGATCTGAGCATTGCTCTATGTCATCCTTCTTGACATTACGCACATCAGCCAAGATAGACGGGTTAAACTCTGGGTTGATATCTACCGTGATGACTTCCCAGAACTCAGAAGCTTTGAACGCTTGAGAGAAGCCTCCTAGTCCTGAGCACAGATCTATGCAGAGCTTCATTCGGGTCTCATCGCTCCACAATTCCCGCACTTGCCATCTATAGTCTTTGATCTTTGAAAGCAAAACTGGCATACGGCGTACTTGCGCTCTGCCATGCTACCGAAAGTGACGTAGGTCACGCTTCCACCTCAGGGTTCTCTTTGATTTCACTCTATAATTCGTCCAGCTACAGTTAGGACAAGATTCGCCTTGCACTTTTGGAACGAATTTCATACCGCATTGATTGCATGTTCTTATGCCGATGTTCCAGATCCAGCTCAGCCACTTCCTAAGGACGCTCATTCTGCTTTCAACTTCCAGCCTTTACATTCGCAAAACTCGTACCAGAGGCACCTATCTATTCCATGACCCGTCTTTACGTGCCCGCATATACAACGCTCTTCTTTGGTCATTTTGATTTCACAACTTCTGATTTACCATACGCCCCAATAAGTGTCGTGATTTAGAGATGAGACAGTACAAGCATGTTCTAGAGCCTCGGGATTAACACATGGTTCTTTTCCATGCTTTGGGCAATTATGAAAATACTCAACTGTAATGTTGCTCATTTCTCTCTCTCACAACTTCTCAATCTTAAAAATCAAAAGGTCGCAAGTCGTGTTTATACATCTGGTACAGGAATCAAATTCGTCTTTAACCTTGTAATCCGCAATCAGTTTCTTGATTCGCTCGCGCTCTTCAAGCTTGACCGTCTTGATTATGTCAACGACTGTTTGCTGACAATCGGCGCAAGCGCATACGAGCTCTTGTAGTCGTTCAAGTTTTGCCTCGGTCATGCTTTCTCACGCCGGACAATCCTCATTATCACACGGTCCAACATTCTTCATTCCGTGGTTTTCTGCACAAACAGGATTGCAGATTCTACAGGCTAGTTCGCTGCCTAGATAACCTGGATGGGAATGTGTTTCGGTCATACTAAGTATGATGTATTACGCGCTTAATAAACGTATCTCGTAAGTATAATTAGCTGTCGCCATATCATTCTATTATGCCTCGAAAGCATGGCAAGGATAGCAAGTTTATCAAATTCATCGAGCAGTATCCAGAGGCTAAAAAATGGTATCTCAGCCTTAAGCGTTAAATAAGTCTATTTTCTATACACGACTATGCAAAGACAAGCTCCTCAGAAGATACTCATTTCATGTCAAGCGTGTGGCGGCATATTCACAAGAGACGTGTGGGTTGCGAGTGCTCGGTGTCCTACTTGCTCATTTCCGAGGCCTGATTAGAATGGTAGAAATTGAAATAGATATACTCGATGAGATAGTTATCGTTGACGCCGAGATGGAATTTAGCGAACGTGAGTTTACTGCGTTTCTGAACCGAAACTGCGTTACTAACCCGTTCGGCTAAGGCTTAGACCAATGCCTATATTTTTTACAGATGCATGACGGCGAGCAGCCACAGTCGGCCACTAGCCATTGATTACGCTCGCAGAGGCATTCGGTCATTCTTTTTTCGTCTTATTTTCAAAAATAGCGTCCATCGCGGGAATCATGTTAAAGGCTGCTAGAAGGTCGTAGACGCAGATTACCCAATGATGTGATTCTTTACACCATTTACAGACTGAGGCCGGCATATCATGTTCTGAGTAAGCTCTTAAAGTGCTCATTAATTGTTTCTTGCTAATCGTACTATTGGATTTCTTGATTCGTTTGCGCTCCTCAAGTCGGGCTTTCGCAACATAGTATGCAACAGAACTGATTGGTTGAATATCGATCCAAGGTTGTTCCTTCCAGATTTCTTCAAGTGTTGGCTCGGTCATTCTGATTTCACAACTTTCTGCAGAGCTTTGACGTACTTCCGGAGCGTTTCTGGACTAACTTCAGCGCATTTAGCAAGTTTATGCTGGGAATAAATGACGGAAGGACGTCCTCGCATTTTCATTTCACCACTGGAAAAATCGAGTTAAGCAGCTCAGTTCCTTTTTCAGTTAGCTGTAAGTCCCTGACAAGCAAGCCGCTCTGGTCTGAAATTCTCTTACTACCCGTAAGAAACCCATCCTTTAGGAGCGCCGAGATATGCGGGTAGAGCGTCCCGTAGCTTACTCTCAATCCAGTTGTTAGTCTAATAGACTTGTTTATGCAGTAGCCAGTCTTGATTTCATTACTCACGCAAAGCAGAATTAATGGATCTAGCAATGCCCGGGCGACGTGAGGATGCTTGATGTCTAACTGTCTCGTGTACAGCGCTTCTTGAAAGTTAAGTAATTCGTTACTCATCGTGTTCATCTTCTCTGGGACCGACATACACCCATGACCCGAGGGTCTAATTCCCACCTGTTTAGCCATTCTTCACACTAAGTATAATGCACTATGCCCCTAATAAACCTATATTAGGTTATCAGTCTATTCCTCAAAATCAAATGCTCAGGAAATTCACGCTCATGGGCGTTTCGAGCACCAATGAATAGACCGAGATTTTTCTTGCAAGTTTTGCAGATCCAAGTGTACCGGGACATTAGTCAGTCTTTCTCCGGTATGGTTGCAAAGTAAAACCCGATTACTGAGCCGACGAGTGAGCCAAGAATTATTTCGGCGTCAAGGTTGTCAGTAAATAAGGCGTATGCGAAAAGCAAAACTAGCGAGAATGCGAGTAGGCCGCGGTAGTCCGCATTTGTGACTCTAAGACTTTTAAAGTGTAGTAATGACTTTTTTTCTGACGCGCGCTCTTCTGAGGTCGTCTTGTTATCTTTGTTATGATTGTTATTTTTGCGCAATTCATTCACACCCTTACTGTGGAACTCACCAGAATTTTACAGAGCCGTCCCTGAATTTCATCACGCGGCCTCGGTCTGTCTGCTTAAAGTACACTGGTAGAAATTCCTTAATCGCCATCATGGGCATTTTCCCAAAGTCAAACTTTAGCTCAGTTGAAATCTCTTTCACGAGCACGAGCGGGATTGACTCAACCGTGACCTTTTTGCCGTCGATTGTCTGCTGCGCGATCAGGATATGCGAATCGTTGTACGTGTCGCCTTTTTGAATCCCGAAAAACCGACCCTCTGAAATAGCGCGAGTTTCGATGTTGTGGTTTGGCAGACGTTTTCGCATTGGAGCGATAGAGCGCGAAGCATCTATCCAGGTTACCGAGATTGTATGCCCCACTTGGAGTGTTTCAAGAACCTTGTCAACTGTGTCCGGCCAATAGTGACTGCGCGCGGCCAAGTTTAGTCACGCTCGATGAAATCTTTAAGCGCTTGTAGAGCTGTCTTGTTTCCGTCGGGATACTTTTCTTTCCATTTCTGGACAATGCTAGTAATGTCTTCGCCAGATTCAGCGTCTTCGGCAGGTAGGCCGCGCTCTATTTTCTCAAGGTCAATTAATGACTTGGCTATGCGTTGCTGGGCATTGATAAGCTGGAGGCATTTATCCTCATCGTCTACGTAAATTTTCACCTTGCCGCGTATCCAGGTGAGGGAATTTTCAAGATCGTCACGTAATTGTTTCAAGTTTTGCATGTTTTCACTTTAAATAGGAAGCGTGGTCAATTCGTTTTAACGCGGCGGGAGTCCTTCATGGCACGGCGAAAATGTGTTACACTTGGTAAGAGGACAATCGCGCCGCATTCTTTGCATAATCCGCCAATTGCGAGCCATTTTCGCTTTCGTCGGATGTATATCGTTTGAAGTAGCGGCCAGCTTGCGCCTGATTTACAGTCTAGATGGTAACGAAGCATTTACAGCCCGCCAATCGTCTAAACTCCATCATTCGAGCGGCACCCGTTCAACGATCTTCGAGTATTTCTTCTCTATCAAGTCAGTCTTTCCGAGATGACGGCTTTGCAAGCGATAAAGCATCAGGGCCTCGGTGTCAAAGCCTAAAACTCTAATAGCGTGGTCGGCAACGAGGATAATATCGACATATTCAAGTGCAGTATGAAACAGGTCGCCTTTCTTTTCTGAATCGGTTATTTCTTTGACCTGTGTCTCTAACAGCTCGACGAATCGATAATCTTTGTAATTTATCTTACCGAGAATATTCTTCCAGATTTTATAGCCGTACTTGAAGGCGTTCATTGTTGTTTCAGGAGCTCCTCATAAGCGGCAGGAAAACGCGCTTTCATTTCGCGGAAAAGCAACGCGACGTAATTGTAAGCGTCTCGCAAGTCGTCCAAGGCCTTTACCGGATCTTTAGTCTGCAGTTCGATTCTGTCTAGTTTATACTGAGCGCCGCGAAGATACAGCCGTTCAAATGACGTGAGTTGAATTATCTCGGACGCTTTTTTCGAGTAGGACTTTGCACGGTTTATCTCGGTCTGCCTGGCAGATTCAAGAATGTCGTAGTGATAAGATGATTCGGGGACTTCCATTTTTAATTACACAGTTTCCAAGTTCTCGATTTTCGGTAGATAATTCCAAATACCGAGATATTTTTGATGAACGCGACAGGTAGAGCCGTTGCCCATTGACTTATTACATGAAGCGCAAACCGGGATGACTGCGTGTTCCACGATTAATTTCAAGAAACCTGGGTGGCCTGAATCATCTTTAGTCCTCACTGCAAATCCTGTTTTTGTGGACTTACAAGTTACTATTTTATCCTGAGGAAAATTTATATGCCCAGCCTCAATGTTTTCTCTAGAGCCACAGCATTGACAGACGTTTCCAAGAAATAAATGGGCGTATTGAATACTAGTGTTATGATGCCATTTCATACAAGAAATATGGGAACTATTAAGATGCCCAGTCTTTTTACTAATGTAAGAATCATCACCAGGAAAAACCTGTTTTTTACAATATACACAGTTCGTAATTCCAGGTTGTCCGCGCATGTTTCACACTAAGTATAATGCACTATGCCTCTAATAAATCTGTTCCTTCGAGCCGTGCCAGATAACATTATGTTTCCGAGCTAAGGCCTCATCATAACGCAGCCAGGCCTCCTTACCGCTAGCTTTGCAGAAAACGCAGTATAGCATGAAGTTACATGCCTCGCCAGGCCTGCGAAGGACGAAATTAGCTGGAACGCGTTTAAGTTGGTCCATTTGGATGAGTCTCCTTCAAGTGTGCGGCTAAGGCTAAGTCGCTGTCAAGACTAAGTCCGCACACTCTACAATCGACGGTGGTTTTGTCAGCCTGCATAGCTATCTTGTCATTCATAGTCATGGTAATAGCTAAATCATCTGGAACCGTAGAAGCTACCGATGTAACCGATGTAACCGATTCTGCTACCCCCTTCCCACCCATTTTGTGCTCATTTTCTTCAGGATAAATAACAGTGGGAGAATCGGTAGATCGGTAGCTTTTGAGTTGAATACCCCTGTAGGCCTTGGTAGCCTTTGAGTCTATTCTAGTAGGTTCCGCCTGACCGTATCGAACACTGATAGCCTGTCCAAGCGCCTTACTGCTTTCGACCTTTCTTTGGTTCCTGGCGCACCATAGCTCATAAGCGGCGATAATCAGGCTGCTAGGAACGACCGAATCAACTTCGCCCTTCGAGATCATCTCTTCGACAAAGGCAACGGTGCTTTTTGCCTTCAAGAGCCATACTGCCTTGATGTCTTCTGGGCTGGGCTCCAGGTAGTTGGGCAAGCCGCCAGTACTGATTATCTCCTGAATTTTCGGCAAAATAGCGTTGAAAAAGCCAGATAACGCTTCCGGACTCTGTATTCGGTCAACCATGGATTTATCCTGCAAATGGTAGTGTGGATCGTCCTTATGAGTCTCATAAAATTCCGACCTGACAAAGTGCTCGGAAAACGTAATGAGAATCCAGCGGTTGAACACGGCATCGGTCGTTTCAACGGTGTCGGGCAGTTCATTAGCCGAATAGATTTGCTTCGCGTTAGAAAGGAAACTGAAAGGCTGGCCGTACTTTCTTTGTGCGCGAAGAGTGCTGCCGCCCGTAAGCTGCTTAAAATTGCTTACAGACTTCATGGCGGTGGCGCGGATATCATCTCGAATGTTTACTAGCTTGCCGAAAATATCTGCAACCGCGTATTTGTCTTCCTCTAATTCTTGCAGTGCGGAGTTTGAAATATTCTCAGGTCCTACCAGGGCCTTTATCAGGCTCATCAATGTGGTCTTTCCGCTGTCTGTCGGCCCGAGCATCATTAAGGCCTTTTTGTAAAAATGTCTCCAAAAACAAAGCGCGACGTAGTAAAGAAACACTTCGCGGTCTAGAGGATCAGGGATGATTGCGTTCATGGTGTCTATGGCGGTAGTGTCTAGACATTCCGGGTTATAGTCAAACGGAAATTGGACGAGTGAGAGATAGCTCGGCGAATGCGGTGAAAACTCATTCGTCTTGATGTTGAGCATACCGTTTTTAAGATTGAGAAGATATAGATCCTTGTCGAACTCGCTGATTTCATGAAATGTTAATCTGCGAATCTGCCCCAGAACGTTTCCGACGAAAGACTCATTGGAATTAGGGTATAATTCCTGAATCATTTGTTTGATTCTATGGACGGCGTTTCTTACGAATATGCCGCTATTGTATAGATAAATATCCTCGCTCTCTGCAACGGTTGCGATTTTGGTTTTGAACTCTTCGCTGTCTAGAATCTGTCGGGCTATGATAGCATGGTCTTCAAGATCCGTTTTCTTAACAATCGCGTTTCGAATTTCCGAGTTGTATTTGTCTATGGCTTCAGGATCCTTACCATAATGTTTGGCTGAAGTAAAGATAGTTTTAAGCTCTGAATTTGGAAGTGGAGGAATGTTTAATTTATTCCAATGTTGAAACTCTTCCCACGCTCCATTTTCATCTAGATTACTGTAGAAAAGTAAAGTACGCGCTCTAACGAAGCCTTTGCTGTTTCGGTTTCCTATACTGCCACCCTTGGCAGCATCAGAAACAAAATCTTTAAAATTGCTTATAGGCTTCCAATGCAAGCTCTCCGCCCGTTCTAGAATCGCTTTCGCGAATCCGGGCTTTGTAGAAATAACATTCTGCCCAATGAGCGCGTAAACATGTCCCGAAGCATGAACGGATGGCGGCGCAGTAATCGGATGACTATGAAGCAGTAATTCCATGTCGAGCTGCTTGTCTGCAGAGTTTCGGAAATTTATCGCATTACGTGAATACTCTTTCAGGTTTTTTGCCTCGGGGTCAAACGCCCAGACCTGATAGCCACGCGAGGACTTTACTACGAAATACTTATCTATAGTCCGATCAGGCTGCTGGCTCCAGAATAGATTCCATAACTCTTCGCTGTCAAAGTCGGCGACGACTAAATCTTTAGACGGCGGCCCGAGAGCAATGGCGATGTTATAGCCCGCGTTAGACCATTCTTCTAAATCTTGCTCGGTTGCTCGCTTACTTCCGTCAAAGTATGATTTTTGGTCAAATCCTGCAGGCGGGACCTTGGTCTTTGCTAGTTGTGGGAATTGGCTTAGGCCTAGCTCCGCATAGAACTTCCGCCAGGCGAGTAAGGTGTCTGGCAAGGCTATTTTCTCATCTGCGTTACAAAAGATAACAAGGCCTTGTTTTCTAACACCGCATCTTCAAGCGCGTTATGTATCGCCGAGGTGCGCTGCATCTCCATGCTGTCCAAGATGGAATCCAGGCTGATTCGGTCGGGCATCTCTTGCTTTACTAGATAGTAGAAATACGCGATTGAATGCAGGTCAACCGAGCGATAACCAAACGGCCATTTCAACTGCGCATGAACAAAGGCGTTCTTGAGAAATGCAATGTCGAACGCTATGTTATGGCCGCCGAGAATTGTAATGTTGTACTCTTTTGCCCACGCCAGAAAGCCCGAAAGCAGTTCCGCAACACTGAGTTTCTGGCCGTTGTATATTTCGTCCAAGGTAAAGCCGTTTACGTGTAACGCGAACGAATCAGTACGCCGGCCATCCTGCATCTTACATTCTCCATAGAATGTATTGTCCGGCTCGTCGAAACTTACTGCGCCGAGGCTGAGGATTGAATGAAGTTCGGGATCCAATCCCGACGTTTCGATATCAACTAGAGCGAGGCCGGTTGACGTTGATAATCACCTAGAAACTGGCGCGAGAATGCGGCGCAAAAGGTGCGAGTGCGTCGTGAATGATTTCTAATGTGGTAACGTCCTTTTCACAATGATCTGCGATATAATTCAACGCCGCCTTATTACCTGACTGAGCGGAGATCCAAACTTCTGGATCTAGTGCAGTCTTTTCGCCTAAGTGGAAGAACTTGACTAGAGATTCCAGTCGGCGCGAATGCGGATTGATATTATCGTGAGCTATGCGCCAAACGTCTGTGTGCCGGATATGACCCCAAGTTATGGCGTCAATTTGTTCTCGTGAGATTTTGCCCTTAGCTGCCCAATACAAACATCGTGTTTTAAGGAACTCAGAATCGAATTTTTTGCTGTAGTACCCAATTACTCGGTCGAAATCTTTTGCGACCTGTAAGAATTTCTTACATCCTTCTAAATCCCATTTTTGACCTAGAATATCTGCGCGATTGACTGTCCATCCGATGAACTTAGGAGGACACTTACATTTTACTTTCGGCCAAAATTGGTCGTGTTCATCTTCTTGTTTTACCCTAAAACACAACATGTACCCAAAGTCGCTCGATAAATTTGTCGCCTCAATATCGTAATAGGCAGCGGTTTCTAGAGTGATGTCCTTATGAATATCGTATCTGCCTATAGCATCTTCGACCGCTTTTTTGGTTCGAGGATAACCCTTCACGCGAAGTTCATCAGTAATTTGGATGAGAGACTTAGATGGCTTTTTGTACGTCTGAAGAATTTTCAGCTCGGCTTCCTGCCACGCTAATGTCTGAGTTTTCAATTGGGTCATTGTAATTCACATGTAAAAAGTCCATTGTCAACTTGTTAATTTCCGGCATGCCTACACCTGTGCGAAGATTATGCGGTATAGATCTATGTACTATAACTGGAATGTAAGCCATAATTTCGGGAGTAATATGATGCAAAACAGAAGCTTCGAATTTTTCATTTAAAATATATAAAGACGGATAATCGCGTTTGCGGCGAGCGTTGCTCTTCTTACAAGATTCTAAACGTCGCTCTGGGTGCGCAGAGTACCATTTATTCTTACCCGCTAAATATTGCTCTTTATGTTCGGTATACCATTTCTTCACAATCGTCGAATGTTGTTCTTTATGTTCAGCGTAATATTTCTTCGTAGCCGCTAAAACCTGTTCTCGGTGTCTAGTGTAATATTTCTTCCAACGCGCTAAACTTTGCTCACGATGCTCAACATAATATTTCTTCCTAGCCGCTAAACGCTGTTCTCGATGCGTGACATAATAGTTCTTATAATAATTAGGATGCGCAGCATGCCATTCTTTGGTCGCCAAATCTCACGCCTTCTTTTTCTTTCTAACAGGATATTTAGGACGTGGCTTGAAAGCTGCGTTACCCGCTGCGACTTCTATTACATTACATTCCGAAATGTACGGGCACTCCTGGCACAGCCATTCGTTTTCGCCGCGATAAATCGGCACAAGCGACGCATCCTCTTTGTCGAGGCCGTTCTGAAAGGTTTGTTTCCGTTCTCTAAACTCTGCAAGCAGTTTATCTTTCGCGGCTTGGTCTTTGAATGTTAGTTTGAATGCTGGAAAAATATTGGCAGAATCACGGGGCATAATACGTTGAACTTGCACGATTCCAGAGTCAGAGCCAGAAGCTAGGGCGTAATACAAATTCTGCCTAATCCAGTGTTCCGATAGAGCCTGATTAGCTCTAGTGGTTTTGAAATTCTATCGGTAGCCCCGATATTGGAATTATTTCCCCATGACAATGTGGGCAATTCATTCCGATTTCACCTCTTCTATTGCTACATGAGCTTTGTTTTCTAGTCTTGACATTTCATAAAAGATTTCTAGAAGGCGTGGCTCATATGGGAGATGCGCCCCTCCACGATGACCATTTAGAATTCGTGCGGCCTCAAGAAGTAAAGTCCCACGCTCACGTTTTGAAATTAAATAGGGCAATAGTTCAGGAAGTATTTCTTTTATTTTGAGACGCGAGAAAGTTAGTACCCAATGCGGTCGTTTTGCCATTGGGCTGTAGCTATATGGACCATTTAAACTACCACCAAAATTCTTTTGGGCTTCTAAAAGAAGCCTTTTGTCAGTATTACTAATGGTAAAATGGCATTCTATGGTTGGATTTTTTGCATCTCTTCTATTTCGTTTGAATATGGAAAAAGAACCTTCGCCATCTGTTAATGCGGCGAGCCATGTCCATTTGTGGAGTGGGATTTCGCTCATTTAATATCAAATCTTTAGGCGTTTCTGACAATATGGACAGAATTCAGGTACTGAGTTATCATAGATATCAATCGAATAACTGACACCTTCAAATTCCCCTTTTTTCTCGGCAATAATTCCTTCGCCGGCATAAAGCGATTGAAGAGATTCATGACGGCGAGCACCATCAAAGAAATACGAAATTGTTTTCAGCGTCGGTTTGGCTGGCTTTAACTGCCGCAGAAGCGCAGCTCTCATGCACAACACAAGGTCAGAAACATGAACGTCTTTTCGTTCTCGCGCATATTGCTTTTCAAGATTCTCGATTAACTGTTTCTCGAGTTTCGTGTCCTCGACAATGGTAATGCCGAATTGATCTTCAAAAAATCTTAACTGAGCATCTGATGCCATACGAATTAACCTTGACAGTATAATGAACGTCGAGTCTAATAAACGTATTCAGGTCAAGACTGCGCTTTCAGCCAAGCTAGAAGCCGCTGTACGTCGTGTCCTCATTGGAATAATAGACGACGATTTTTAGACGTACCTTGTTGATCGCTTGGAAGCCGCTCAAGTCGTTGCTCGGATAATTTCCGCTCTGAGAATCACTTGTGGCGGGCGGCATTTTGAAAATAATGGCGATTCTGTTGTTTGTGCCGTATGTTGTTGAGTATGTTATCGGCGCGTTGCTAAAACCTGCAACTCCTAGACTTCCTGGCAGCGTTGTTCCAATGGGCGCGTAATTGTAAACGTCCCAAAAAGCGGCGCCAAAAGCACCCACCCATTGCTCCATTGTGCTCCCATCAAGGTAATAGAAACTGCCGTTTTGGCCACCTCCGGATCCCAGATTTCCATAACCCTGCGCGCGCCATAAAGCATAGGCTGAACCGTTCCATGCGTAGCAGTTCAGCATTAGGCTGGTGGTCTCACCCTGTAAGAGATTGTCTGGAATCTGAAATTCCAATCTCGTAGTGAACCCGCTATCCACCGCGATTTCATCGACCCAGGCGTTCATCACGGTGCTGGCTGGACCAGTGAACTGTATAATCACTCCAGTTACTGCCGTGAAAGATGGATTCGAATTTGTTCTCAGTGGCAGCACAAGCCTGTACCACTCATTCGCAGCGCAAGTGCGCGTCGAATCCAAAACGTAATTAATTCCACCTTGGGTAAAGAAGACAGTTGCGACGCCAGTGCTACTTCCACCAAAGTCAGACCTTATCCAGATGACCGCAAAGTCTGCCGCCGAATAATCTACAGCGGTGAAAGTGTAAGTAAAGTTCACTGTGCCGTCCGTGAACGATGTCGCGCTGCATTTCAGGGAATAGGTGCCTTGTTTGAAAATTACACCGTCATTCGAAAACGTGGCGCTCGTACCAGCGTTGTAAATCGCCCAACCTGTAGTATTCTCGCATTCGTTGATTATCGTCTGACTTCCAGAAAACGCGTTCTGATTATCAACGATGAATTCCCAAGAGAACCAATTAGAAGAATTGCCGCCTTGATTTGTTTGCAGTGAAGTCGAAAGAGTGTAATTGCAATTCATGGAAAGAGGATTTAGTACGTTCTCATGTCCGACGCCAGAGAGATCCCGCAGCACGACGCCAGTCGTGGAATAGGGATTAAGTAGCGTTGTACCCCAGGGTAAAAGCGCGATTGCTTCAAGCGAGAACGTGGCGATGAGAGGGCCCTTTGAAGAATCAAGCGTCGGCCCGGTGAGTTTGGATATCCGAACGAAATCGCAAAGGCCCTGATATTGATCCGAGGCGTCGATCCAGACGACTTTCCTATTCCTGTGCATTGCCTTCAAAGTAGAAATCTGCGAAGCGAGGTTTGCAGCAGAGGTTCCGACAAGAGTTCCGTCAACCTGGATGGTTGGATTCGTAGAGACGAGATCGTAGTTGAACGTCTGGGCATAGCCAGGAATATGTTTGGTTACAGTGTCGCGCGGTTCAGTTCTATCGTACTTTTGTATCGCGAGTCCTGTCAGGCTGCCAATTCTCATTCAGATTTCACTCTTGTAATCGTAAAACGTTTAAATAGTCATTATTACCTTAATATACCGAAATGAATTCCAAACTCGCGATCATCGCCGCAATCGTGATAGTTTCTTCAATCACGGCGACGGCATTCGCCACGACTCTCGGTTCAACGACGTCTCAAACTTCAACGTCTTCTACAACGCCTATGAGTTCGACTGTTGTCACTTCTTCGACTGCGACAAGCAGTTCGCAGAGTTCTAGCAGTCAGAATGTGACGAGTTCTACTTTTAGCAGTTCGTCAAACATGACGTCAACCTCTTCTTTCACGAATTCAACGACTAGCCATGCCTCGATCTCAACGTTCCAGCTTTACTACGCGACTGTGTGGGTGCTCGTCGAAATGAGCTCGAACCTTTACAACCTGCCGGACAACATCAACATCACGTACCAATTTGCTGGGCTAAGTTGCGTTTCGAATAGCTATTCATGCGTCGAATACGAGAACACGAGCCCCGTTTGCAAGCCAGTCTATGACTGCTTGCAGCTCTTTTACAACGTCACGCTCACCTGTGGGCAGACCTATCCGATGTTGATCAATGTACCCTACAGCGGGGCGAATGGTAACACAAGTGACACCTTCTCCGTGTCCGGCTATGTATTTGCAAACGTGGGAAGCGGGGCCAACGAGACGCAGATATCCTTCGTCAATTTCGGCAAGAGCGGACCCGTCTTCCAGCAGTATCCAAACGTTTTCTTGTACGAGATTAAAGCCTGCTAGAAGCCAAAGCACTAGTAATTTAGTTAGGTATTGCCGTGCCGAGGGCAATAGACGCGTTGGTAATATATGCAATTGCCGGGTTAGTGCCGTTGCCTGTGACCTTGACGTAAAATTCAATGGTATGATCGATGATATCCGCGGCGACTGCCTTTAAGTACTTGACCTCGATGCTGTCAGCATTTGAAAGAAGCTCTGACAAAGATCGCGGTCTTTTCGTATTATCGTTTTGTGACATTGTTATTTTATTCACCAAAATTTTACGTTGGGACAGTAATTCCAAGATTAATGAATGCGTTTGTGATGGATGCTAGGGCTGGATTGGTGCCGTTGCCGGTGACAAAAACATAGAATTGAATGACATGATCGATGATGTCAGAGGTGATTGTCGGCGAGACTGTTTTAGATGTACCGTAGTTACCTGCGCCAGAATCGTATAGAACGGCGTTCGAATTGGTCACGTCTATAATTTGCATCCTAGAAATATACGCTGGTCCCGCTGCGACGGCTACGACCATGTTTGATATTTCCGTAGATTCGTAACTCGGAGAAGTCGCGCTATTTCGCGCGCTCTGGTCCGTGAAAAACATCCACTGGCAGTAGGTGTCTATACTCTGAATGTACGTCGTGCTTGGGACCGTTGAGACATTAACGGCCTCGATTCCCCAGGCAGTATCAGTACCGCCTAGCGTAGTCGTATCTGCTTGTACGGTTGCAGCGGTAGGTTCGCTAGTGAAATACTGTAGTATGACATCAAGCGTGCCAATGTACACCGCTGGAGCAATTGCCCCTGGGTCGCCGAAAGATATTGGACTTAGGTTAGTTACAGAGTTCGTCGGCTTGCCGTGAACATAGGTCGTAAGCGTTGAGTAGTACGCGGCATTCGTCGAGTTATTTGTCGTGTCCATCTGCCCGAATAGGATGCCGTCTACGCCGTAGAAGCTGTAGTAAGAATCAATCAAAGCTTCAATATCGGCAATACTGTAGCCCGTCGCTGGGCCGTTCAGGACGCCATAGTCTGTATAAATCAAGCCTAAGACTCCAATGCCTGCAGTTTGAAGTTTTCCGACCCATGTCTGATAATTGCTGTCTGGAGTTGTTCCGGGTCCGCTTGAAGGGTTGATGATGGCGTACATTTTGACGGCTGGATCAGCGTTCTTTTCTGAAATTAACGTGCTCCACATCGTGTTAGTGCCGGGATAAACTGTAAGCCATTTTACGAATCCCATAATACCTTCGTTAGAGCTTCCAGCGCCTCCCGAGCCGTTACCAAAGGTGCCAAATTCGGTTACCAAGTAGGTGGGATCTGACGTCCCCGACGTTGTGTCGCCCCAGGTGTTAGATGGTGGTGACGGGCCGTCGTTAACGAACATGTAACCGCAATACGGGGCCAAGTTTGCGACCTGCGTTGTGAAATTGCTTGGTAACGTCGAAACACCATAACATAGTATCGCGGCATCTTGGGGATCTGAGGTTCCCAGATTAGCTAAAGATGTCTGAATCGTTGAAGCTGAGGGAATGCCAACGCCCTCATAAATACAAAAAACGTCCGCGGTGCGCGGGCTAAAGTAAGCCGATGAGGTTGAGCTCGTAGCTCCCATGTTACCGACGACGACGAGACTGACCGCGCTGTCATATATTGCGGCTTGTCCGTAGATGTAAGAGTATAGTTGCTGATAATACAATTCAGTGGTCGAATTTGCAGCGTTCGCAAACTCATCTATGAATATTCCTTTCAGATAAGGACCATACCATAGAAACCAATTATGAACGTCATTCTCGACGTCGGTTAGCGAGCGACCACCGTAGTCAGTATAAATGTAACCAATTGCACTGCCGCCACCTCCCTGAATTTTAACAATTTGAGTAACCATGTTTGCATCGTACGCAGTGCCGGGTCCGCTTCCGCCACCGCTTACAACTGCGATTTTAGATGTGATATTTGCGCCACCACTTGTGTTGCTAAAAGCGTTAGCCAAAGTCGTAAAGTCGGCCGAGTCAGCATCTACGTTGAAATACCACGGCACGATCGTATTCATCACAGGTGGAAATTGGGTTCCCGAGGACTGTCCTGCTTGTGCGGAAAAGCCTGTCACAGTGCTACCGTTAGAGATGCCGGAAGCTGTAAGAGCGGCATAAGTGCTCACGGTAGCATCGGGACTACTCTCAACCGTTGGAGGGTTTGGAGCAAATATTACTGGCGGGTTGGGAAGTTGTACTGCCGCCGGGTCAAAAGTATTGTTAAAAGTCTGCTGGTTCTGGAGCTGTGAGTTTAATACACCTTCCAGGGCTTTACGTTTGAAGTGATGCACATCTACCATTCTGTAGTTTTGTGCGAGAACCACGTCAACGACTTCGCCCTGCTGCGCGTCGTAGCGCCTATGTTCCGAAATTACGCGAAACAGTGCGCCGTTCAAATTGAAAGATGCGTTGTTGACTGTAACGTAATCGCCCATCCTGAAGGGCACACCGGTTGAGAGATCAGCCAATTGTGTACTGGCCGTGTAGATTGGAGTTACCAGGTCAGCCAGAAGCGCGTTAGCGTATGCATTCAACAGATTCGGGTCGGCGCAGTTTGACAAAGTAACTATTTTTGCGAATGTCCCATACTGGAGGATCGATGAAGTATTGGAGGCCGTGTACGTTACTTGATTTCCACTCGCTGAGCCTTTACCGCAGACGATCACCTGATTGATCAATTTGTCTATCCCGTAATCGACTTCGGTTTTTATGAGGTTCTCGCCCTCCTGGAAGGTGAATACACTGGTCTTGGAGCCGACCGTCCCAGGATAAGTCGAACTTGCATTAGTGCCAAAGTCGACACTGTTGTCGACATTGAAGCGGGCTTCCCACAAAGTCCCTGCGATAAGCTGCCCTAGCACGGCCAGACAGTTTTGTCGCGCTATCTGTAAGACTGCGTGTGGAATCTGTGTAGTTCCTACCAGGCCTGCACTAAGGGATTCATTGATAATGCCAGACTGGGAGCTAAGAATTGAACTAAAGATGTCAGTAGCTTTCGTCGAGAGAGGATTTGTTGCGGGCGCACTTGTTGAGGAGACCACAGCTCCGTAATTTACGACGTAAATCGGCTGGCTGTTAGAGATAATAGAATAAATGGTGTTCTGAAGATAGACCTTGTTCGAGAGGCAGTTTAGGTTATACTGTTTCTTTCCGTTCGAATCGTAGATCTTCTGGTTCGAAATACCCAACCCACGCCAGATCCCCACGCCGTCTCTTTGTATCTGGATGTCTTTGCCAATGCCTTCAGCCGCTAGTAAACTGCTTGAGTCTGGAAATTGGATGGCGGCCTTGTTTACTGATAAATCTAAAGAGTTGTCAAAGTCGATTGACTCCCAGAGGTCGACTTCCGAGCCTGCGACCAAGACTGTATATTTTCCTGCCAAATGCTCTCAACTCAAACCGTTGATTGTACTGCGCTCGCTGCCTTGACTAACTGCTTCTGCACGCTTTGCTGCCAGTCGTACGCCGAAGTTGCGTCGATGTTCGCTACGTCGAAGTTTACAGTCTGGTTAAAAGTGCTTTGCGTTGGCTGCGCGCTGCTTGTCTGGCTGCCTGCGCCTGGAGTAAGATTGACGTTAGGCATCACCGGAGAAAGAACGCTTTGTGTGCTGACATCGGCGAGCGGAATAACAGCCTCTGGCCCTGATTCGCCTATGAGCGCGGGCGTTGGTTCTGTTACGATTCCACCCGAGGCAAGATGAGTCAGCGCACTTATCCCCCCAGATATGGCGCCCGTGACTGAGGAAACGGCACCGCCGCCTATCGAGGAAGCTGCGCCAGTGACTTTCGAAATTCCTCCGGAGATATCCTCAATTCCTTTCACGATTGGCTGGATTACATTCCAGAGGTCAGTGAGCGCAGTGCTCCAAACTTTGATTTCCGTTTCAAACATCTGAACGAAGAAATTATAAAGGTCTGTGCCGACAGTTTTCAAGTCGGTGAAAGCCGTGTTGACAAGATTGATAATCGGCGTCCAGTTCTTGAAGCCACCCGTGGCAATTCCAATTATCGCAACTAACGCGATAATCGCTAACACGACAAGCCCAATTGGATTTGCGTCTAATGCGGCATTCCAGAGCCATTGAGCCGCAGTGGCAATTCCCGTCGAGCCTTCTTCAGCGTCCTGCGAAACCATCAAAGCATCAGTTGAGATAGCTGTTTCGTCTTCGGCAGCACTGAGGCCTAACATTGAAGTGATTTCCTCATCTGTCGCCCCGCCGTCTTCGAGAATCGCCGCGTTCATAGCGTCCTGGGCTGTTGAGGCGCCAGTAAGGGCATCCTTTACGCCGCCCAGCATCGAACCCATCTGGGGTAATTGTGTTATGAGCATAGGAATAACAGACGTGCCCATCATGAGCCATTGTCTTTGAATCTGCTCGTTTGCAAGAGTAACTCTATTCTGCGCCGCAGTGTATGTATTCTGGCTGTTTGAAAGCGACATCGTGGCGCCGTCAACAGTTTTTTGCGCGCTTGCTACCGCGTTCTGGGCAGCGGTGTATTTAGTACCGCTTGTGATTCCAGCATCAACCAAAGCCTGAAGTTTTGCCTGGGCCTCCGTGAGCTTTTGCTGATCATAAGTTAAAGTCTCATGTGCTTTGGCTAGATTAGTCGTAGCACTTGCTAATCTTAAACTTGAATCTTGCGCGCGAGTGTAAGCGTCATTCAATCCCATTGCGGCCATTGACGCCATTCCCATAGTTCCGGCGATACCGGCAACTTGTCCCGAGGTTTCACTGAAAGTTGCGCCACTTTCCTGCGCCGTGGCACCAGCTTCTTCTTGTGAGCTCGACATTTCGCTGTTTGTCGTAACGACGTTTTGCGCTGAAGAAGAATAATCTTGCATTGACGAAGTCGATTGTTCCATCGAACCAGTCATAGACTCGCTTGCTGACGAGAGGCCTTCGGTTGAGTTTGTGATCTCTCCAACCGAGGAAGTGATTTCAGTGCTTTGCTCAACAAAGTCATTAAAGACAGAGCTAAAGTCGTCTTCCGCCGTAATTGGAATTGTAACGCCTGCTTCTTCACTCAATTGTTTTTTCTACCTCACACTAGGGCATTCAAGACTTCTTGGTTATATTCCATGCTTTGCGAGACAAGACATCGATGCTCTGCAAGATGCAACGCACAAAGGAAGGAACCACAAGCGCAGTAATAACTTGCAATCTCTACGGTGCCATTACATCGAAAGCAAAATATCGTTCTCCCGACGACTTTCACCGATTGCCTAACAGCCGTTTCGAGTTCAAAGGCTGTCATATGGCATGAGCTTCCTTGAAATCCTTACCGGCTAGAACATGCATTAGGCAGGCGCGGCAAAAGAAATATTCTCTTTCATCCAAGAGCGTAACGGAATATCGCGCTTTCTGTGCGCATTCATCGGCGTGTAGGCAAGGCCTCATCAGGATCCCTTGTCCATAATGCGGAGCGCGATGAGAGACATAATCAAAAGAAGTAGTATAACCAGCATCAGGCTAATTCCCTCTGAAACATTTCTGCTACGGCTTGAATCAATGAGTCTAATCCTTCCTGAATTGCCGGGCGCATAAACGTAAATTTACCCTCGGGAATATATCGCGTCCCATACTCAAGGAAGACGCTGTAAAATTTCGTTGCTACAAGAAGAATTTGTGAAGGTAATTCTCCAGGTGTTGCAGCGATACTTTCTTTCAGTGCGCCAGTCCTCACGGGCGCGAGCGCTTTGGCAACTGCAACGATGTTCTCAGTTGCAGAGTCGAGCATCGTCTGCGTTATCAAATCGTCTGCGCTTGAGGTGAGATCCTGAAGCCTTGCGGTTAATTCATCAAGGCCTTGAACAGTGATTGAAATTTGCATTTTTAGGACATATCACTTAGTGTGATCAAAGAGCTCGAATAATTCAGGAGAACATTTTGTTCCCTGAAGTAAAAGTTCTCGGTGACGTTTCCAAAGGAGGCTACGTTTCCAGTGAGAATCCAGGACTGCGCGAGGTAAGTGTTCGAAGTGCTGACGAGGCTTACAGTCACGTTTGTGCTATGCGCGACGTAATCGAGATTCTTGAGAGACACTGCGACGCTGATCTGGCTGAATCCCTGCGCGTTGATCGCCACTGCGGTGACGTTGAAATGGCTGGGAGTCGAAGACACCTGGTAGAAACTCGCGGGCTTTGAACTCACGTGAAACACGGCGAATGCCCCCGCGAAGCTTGCGAAAGCGGTGATGGCAATCAGGACAAGTACTATTCCAATGGATATCTTTTTGTTAAGTGCGTTCATCTTAATTACTTCAGCGGCAAAATCGAGACGACTGGCATCTCGGGAAGAGACGCAACTTCGCTCGAAAGATAAGGCGGAAAGACGTCATAGGGATTCGGCAGGCTTGCGTTGGTGATGTAGAGCCACGCACAATATTTCGAAGACTGTGAAACGTACGTTTCATTCAAGGGCGACACGGAAAAAGAGATGAAAGCAAACTTTTCTCTCGACTGCGAGTAAGGCGCGAGAGTTGAAATCAGCGGTTGGCCCTGATTCTCGTATATCACGAGTACGTCAAAGACGCTATAGTCTGAGGGCGCCGAGGTGCCAGGGTTTCCAACGGTGATTTTCATTCCAAGCGTACTCGTGTAAGCGACGAGTGAAGAGTAATAGGGAACGTTCACCTGCGCGTTTGAAACTTCATCGAAGAATATCCCGCTGACATTGTACATTTTCGAATAAGAGTAAATGTTTGATTCCACCGAGGCGGCGCTGCTCTGCGCGTAGTGAGTGAAGACATAGCCCACGACTATGATTCCTGCCGCGCGAAGAGAGTTAATCCCCACGACGTAGTTCGGGTCAGGATTCGGACCTCCTGGGATGATTGGACCGTTGTACGGGTTGATTATCGCGATGATCTGGACGCCCGGGTTCTTGATTCTCTCCTGAATCAATGCTTGCCACGTCGGGCTCGTCGGGTAGGTGTAAAGCGGCACTATCAGCCCGGTGGTTTGCGGCGTAACTTGGTATCTTGTCTCTGGCCCTATTCCTAAGGTTGAAATTACCCTGACGCCCGAGTATGGCATTGAGGATAAAACCAGGATGAAAATAAAAACGAAGCAAGTAAATTTCGCGTTCAATGTAACTTAGGCATAGACACGGTGTTCTTGAGAAAGATAGGCGTTAAGGGATTCACGTTTCTTTCGCCTACGAGCTTCTTCGAGTTTGGTTTTCTCAAGCCAGCTCTTCAATTCCTCGTCAGACATCTTGTCGAGTTTATCCATGAATTCCCCGGGGTTCATAGTGCCCCAAAGCTCGCAAAGAAGCGAGATCTCATCGTGCCCAATCAGGACGCCCGTTCGCTCGAAGATAATTTTTGCCTTTTGAAGACAGGAATGATAAATCGTCAACAGCCTTCTACCTTTTGAAGGGGCTTGTCTGCGGGTACCTCGAAAAGATTGTTAAGACGCTCGCCTTTTGCCTGGACACGATTTTCCTCTATGAGTTTCGCGTCCTGAAGGCTTATAGCGTCCTTGCTCTTCAAATCGTCAACCATCAAGAAGGTTTCCTTGTAAAATTCATCCATAGCGAACTTCATCAATGCCTTGAAATGCTCTTTTTGTTTTACGTCTTTAGTCCATCTAGACATATTACGCAGCCATAGCACGAGTTGTCCATAACGCGCGACAGTCTCCTCCAATATCCGAAGTTTGGGAAGGGAATCTTCTAAAATGCTTTCAGTGCTTTGTTGTCCAAATACAAGGTCGCTTATGGAAAACTCACCTATTCAATAACTTGAATTCAATATCTTCCGCGATAACGCGCTCAACCAAAGCCGCAGCATCGGACACTTCTTGCGAATGAATACCTTCATAGAATTCTATCATAGTCGATAAAATTGCAAGATGAAGGACTGGCTTGTTTGGATCCTTAAGATATTCACGAAGCGCAACGATTGAGTTAGTAAGTTTGATTAGAAAAGACAGGCTTAGTTCGCCAGTAGAACGAATTACGTTCTTTCGGACTAGCTGAAAAACCAGAAAGCTCACACGGTCGGCTTCGGAGTCATCTCTAATTTTGTCTTTTGCTCTTCGTGCCGCATCAGCGCTTGTTCTTCTATTGCCTGCATTGAGACTGCGAGCATCTGATACGTCGTCAGCGGCAGCGATAGTACTTCGCCGAGAGTTATTGGAACCCCGTGTTTTTGACATAACTGCGATACGCCTATTGCGCTTGTGAAGCTGGTTGGCTCGTTTCGGATGAGGATTGAGACTCTAAAAAATCAACGCTATCGGCTGGCAATGTGTTTAGGTCACGCCACGCTTTGAGGATCGGACGCAAGTATCTGGCTCCCATACCTTTCAAATTCTCCAGATTGAACGGCCCGAATTCTTCCGGCCACGACTCGGGAACTATGGAGCGAAATATGACTTCAACTTCAAATCTCGAGGAATCAGTCTCGTAGATTTTCTTCTTCGAATCCCACACCTGCGAGAGCGCACGTGACTTGGATTCGTCGTCCATCGAGAGCTCTCTTATTCTCAAGACATGCTTTCCGATTTTAACGTCTGCTTCTTGGCGCTGCATAATTTCTTACTCGTAATTATCCAAAGCGTTTGGATTTAGAACCGATTTTTATTTTAGGCTGGAATACCAAAACCACGAGTACTATCGAAAAGAATATCTGCCCCAAGACATTCATCTTTTGCCAGATGTCAAAATAAGTTGTAAAAAGAAACAGCCCAATGCCTAGCAATAATGGGTAAGAAGAATGTTTGGGCTTCATTGTAAATCACGGTTTAAGAAAAAAAGAGGAGCTGACTAGGCTCCGAGTTTCTGCATCTCTGCGTCGATTGCGGAGATGGCTGCCTGTGCGACTGGCTGCTTTTCTGCAGGAATGAGTTTCTGCAGCAATGCGGTGAGGTCTGCCTTTCCTTGGGCGTTCCATGCGGCCTTCGCCTGTGACTCGATAGTTGAAACAGATACGCTACCAGTGTCAACTAGTGAGACTGCGTCAGACACTGCGTAGCCTCCTGCGAGTCCACCTAGTGCGACGAGTGGTGCATAGTGGCTCGAAACAGACGAGGCACTGCTTGCCAGGTAGGCAAAACCTGCTCCCATCAAAGAGAGGATGGTGTCCAGTACGTTTTTCTGACTTGCGGATAGTTTTATCAATTTTTCACCTTAAAGCTGAGGACGAGTGTCGATTCTTTAGCGGCGCGCCAGCTCGGAGCCTCAGTGCATATCGTCAAGTTAATTCGGCTAAGTTAGCGTGGCGCTTTCGGCGACAAAGGAATATTTCTCATAGATCACGTCTTGAACCTTTATCGACTTGCTTTGCTTCTTGAAGAAGGCATTAGTGAGAGTTAGGACGGACGTTGAGGCCTTTAGCGGTGCAACGATTGTCTGCGCAGTGTTGTTCAAGAGCGCGGAATAATTCGAAGCCGCTTCCAGCATGATAGTGACGTCGCCCGTGATGTCTCTAACGCCAGCAGGAAGATACTTTACCGTTCCCTGCCCGATAGCCATGACCTTTTGCAGGTTTCGCTTAAAGTCAACGGTCAAGTCCTGAATGTCGAATGCAGTTGCGCCGATTGTAATTCCAGAAGCTCCAGGGTCTGTGAATATCCATGGGTTTGTTCCTGGATCTGTTGCGTGAGTTCCAGTTCCAGTGGGGTCAGTTGTCGTATACGCCGCGATTGATTGCGCAATCAGTTTTGTCTTTACCATGATAGGCTTACCAAGCGCCCAGGCGATTGAGCCTGTATCTGGTCTGCAACCTGTAGCCTGGAGAAAGTTAACCACTCCAGTGATTTTCGGAGAGATCAGAAGTGAAAGCGACTCGTCAATCGTACCAGTTCCGCCGCCCTGCGAATTTACAAAATACTTTGCAAAGGCTGAGGTCTGTGGCGCGTATTGAAGGTCAACTTCATACACTTGCTTGCCCAGCGTCACCGCTGTCAAATCTTCGTGTCCGAGATTTCGGATCACGATGTTGCCCATATCTGCAGAGTCGGAGTACTCTGTATCAGTTCCCACCCAGAGCATCGCGGGGTTAGTTGGGAATGTTCCATATGTGCTTTCTTCGACGTACTCAACAGAGTGAGCCGCCATTAATCCTATACTTGGTGAGTAAACCATTTTTTAATTCACTTTTTCAGCGTAATTCGAGTTGACATCGAGTTGACATCAGGGGAAGTTTTCCGTCCTTTCCAAGAAAGAACGTTGGTCCCATAGATCTATCAAGCCTCTTCTTGAGGCAAGTGTAACCACAATACGGCGTACTTTGAGTGCCCTTCTCGTCTTCCCAAATAATAAAGATTCGTGGGATTTTGACGACTTTTCCACAAGCGGCACAATTCTTCTTCATTCATGAAGCCACTTCAAAAGTATAATGCACTAGGTTCCTAATAAACCTTCAATCTACGACAGAACGTTGCAACTTAATAATGAAGACCTGGTCGTATCGGTCGGGCGTGACCGTCGTTTCAGGCCCCGTCTTTGGTCCCGAAGAAAGCGTCATTAAAAGCCAATTTCCCGAGCCATCAATGGTCGATTGCTTCTGAATCAACGTTTGGCGGATTGACTCTGTAATCTTCGTCATACCATTATATCCAGAAATATTAGGACTAGAGTAGGTCTGTGTGTAAACATGAACTGCGACTAAGTATTGGTAAAGCCAGCGCGAGTTTGGAGAATCGCCGATGTTCTCAGGTTTTACGATTGTTTCTGAGACAGGCCCCACTTCAATCAGCGGAACGAGTCTTTGCTTCCTCGTTCCAAAAGGGAAAATCTCAACGTCCAAGCCATTATTAGCGAAAGTCTGTGTTATGGGAGTTGCGTCGTCGCTCTGGTAAGAAACGTAATCCTGAAAGACGGTTTGGATAGCGGCTAGCGGGTCAACTGTTGCCATTACTGAATCCTTGCCGAGTGGACGTTGAAAGTGCTTTCTTCAATACCAATATTCGTTCCATCGGTAATCGTCCATAAATGCGACCACGTTCCTACGGGGTCGGACGTGCCAATTGTCAAATCATAATGATAATTTCCCAAGCCGTCGTTTGAGGCGGTCGTGATTGTTTCAGTTGTCCCGTCGGGCTTTGTCACGAGAATTGAGACGCTTGTCGGTGCGGTGATCGCGTTACCCGATAAATCCTTCACGTTCTGCGCTAATAGTCTGACTGTTTCGCCTTGGTAAATCATGTTTTGTTAAACTTCCTGAACTGAAAGAGTCATCGAGCCTTCGCTCGCCGAGAGCGTCATCTGTCCCTCGTTCGCTGAAAGAATCATCTGCCCTTCCTGCACGGCGAGGTATCCGATTGAGAACGGTTTTGACGCGAAGAGCCGGCTCACGAGCGAGTCTATTAGCGAGACAGTTTCGCTGAATCCTATTGAAATTCTCTTCCGGATTGAATCGGCAAGAGCAACGGTTTCGGTTAGAGCTTTGCTGGTTTGCTTCTTGATCGAGTCGGAAAGCGGAATCGACTCTGAGAGTTTCTTGAGCGTCTTCCTTGTGAGCGAATCGGTGAGGGAGATGCTCTGCGCGAGCGGAACGATCGTTTTCTTTGTGAGCCGATCGATAAGCGAAACGGATTCCGCGAAGACGAGACTAGCTTTTTTTGCGAGCTTGTCGGTAAGTGAGACACTTTCTTTGAGAGGCAGCTCAGTTTTTTTCGAGAGCGAAGCGGTCAAAGAAAGCGATTCAGTGAGGCTCTTGTTGTAGTTTGTGCCTCCCGCGGCAGCCTTGACGCCTATGATGAAAGCAAAATCATTGCTGTTAGGATTGCTAAACGTGATCGTGCTGGTCTGGTTTCCAGCGCTCGACACTATGAGATACGCAATGCCAGCATAGGCGCAGATATTTGACCAGGCAGTAGTGCTTACCGCCTCAGTGTACGAATTTGTGAAAGATGCTGTAGCCGTTCCTCCGGCAGGATCACTAGCAAAGACAAGAATCATGTCTTCGGCATTTGAGGTCGTGCAGCTGGGAGCTGGAACGCTTGCGAGATTGAACCCCGCAGTAGCCGGGTCAAAGACGCTGGAGGTGGCAGCGCCGTCGATTTCGAGAACTAGAAAACCCCAGCTAGACGAGCCTCCTCCGTTGTTTGTTACGGTGATAGTGTCATTTGAAACTCCGCTTGGCGAAAAAGCATAGTATAGATCGAATTCCTGCGCTGAGGATTGCGGTGTAATTTGATTTGTCCATGTCAGTCCCGCAGTGTCGGAAACCGTGTATTCGCTCGTGGTATAGCCAGAAGATCCACCGAAAACGGCGACAAGCAATAGAGCTGGAGACTTTGCAGTGCTGAATCCTGTTACGTGTTGAGAAGTTCCGCTCTGTCCTTGAGAGGCAGTCGTGCCGATCGATAGAGTCATCTTAATTCAATCCAAGCGCGAATTTGCTCTCGTTGAAGGAGGTCAAAGCTTGGATGCCCTTTGGAGTGATGCGCCAGAACGTCCAGCGCTCGCCGATCAATCTTCTATGGTCCAGGTGAGGACCAGCGAATCCCCAGATACCACGTTGATTGCGGAGAAGACCTGATGCGCGAGAATATTTCCAGCGGATGAGGCGTCGAAGATTCCCGATTCAGTCACCGCAAACGTGGCAGTGAAATTATAGGTTATCACGTACTTGGCAGTGTCGTTGGTTACAGTCGTTGTGGTCTGGCTTGTTGTGGCTGCTGCTCTAACTCCTCCGCCTGTCGTGATTTCCGATCCCAAAGCGGTATCGGTTGCAGCGGCAGCAGTCGTTCCGATTCCAATCGCCACGTAGGTGAAAGCTGTCGTGACGACTCCATTGATTAATCCCGAGACTTTGCCGAGGCCTGTATTACACACAATGTTGTGAATGTGCCTTTCATCCTTAATCCTGCCTTGAGAATCGCGGACGACGATGTCAATGCGTCCTTTGAGTTTGATTTTCTCCTTAAGACCTTTGCTCCGTCTAGAGAACATTGATTTGAGTTTTGAGAAGTTCATTTCTAAATTACCTTAACCGTAATTATTCAATCCATGTATTGGGATTCGTAACTCGTACGACTTGCGTCGCTTGAACCGCCATCGGAGTGGATTCATCCGACTGCTCAAAAGTTCCCGTCCAAGTTACGTAAATCGGCCCGGTTCCCTGCGTCGTGGGAACGGTGTAATCTGCAAAGTATGAACCGACGCCTTTGTCATCCTGCGTCGGCGCAATCGTTGAAAGCAAAATCGCACGCTGTCTACCTTCGTAGATTTTCGCGGATATTCCAGTCGGATTGAATGCCCCGTTTTTAATCGAGAGAAAGAACGCGGAAAAGCGTATAGTGCCGCCAGCTTCAATCTGATCCGGCGCAGTAAGAGTTACTAGAACGAGGTTGCTTCCAGTTCGGATTTTCTTAGTTCGAAGACCCATCTAGTAACCGGCTCCCGAATCTTGGTTGTTAAACTGCCCGTAATCAATAGGCGCGTATCTGTCAGTATTGGAGCTAACGGCTCTAAAACTCGTGCGAAAGTTGTTATTCAAGAACGCCTGAAACTCTTGCTCGATGTTTGTGAGTTCCGCCTGGTACTGTTGTTTTTCCTGAGGCGTGGCCCTTCGGAATCGAAAAGCAGAAGCTACCCAGCGGGCTTCAATGTATGCAAGCTGGCTGGCGATTTCGGTCTGCGCGGGCAGTGAGGTATATTTCTGTAAGCGGAGATTAATATGAGAATCAATCAAGCCTATCAGGTTTGATAGTTCGGTGTCATTCGTGGTTATCGAATAAGCCAAAGTTAATTCGTCATGCACTTGGTTAAGAGATGCATACGCTGCCAAATTCTATCGCTCTATCCAATTCTTGTCGTGAAGAATTTCTTTGTAAGCGTGGCGCGCCTTTGCTCGCTCGCCCGTTCGGTTGAAACCAAAGTTGTAAATCTTGAATTGCGTCACTTGTGCATAGTCGGACGAAGGTTTGTAAACGGAATCAGTTAGAATCTCGTTATTATTATCGAGTATAGTCCAATGGTTTTTGCCGTAATGAATACCATCTTCGACGCGAATTATCCTAGGCTTCCAACCGGGATTACCACGTTCTTCGACGTACACCCAGAAGACTTTAGTCGGCTCGTTTTCTCTAACAAAGTCAAGGCCTGCTTTCACGTCTCCAATGGCGACTTCATCACCGTCTAAAATGAATAAATAACCCCCAGGGCGAACAAGCTTAAACATCAGGTCCCGTTTTTCTACTTCGCGCATTGGGTCAACGGGATAAACAACGAATTTCTGAGGGTTGCCTCCAGTGAGGTAAAACTTTGGGTCAAACCTTGAGGCAGTTTCAGAGATGATTCTTTCCGTAGCGTCTGGAGGAAGTTCTGGAAAGTCAAGATACCTTCCTTCAATCATGCAAACAACGTCAACGTATTGGCAAATAGAGTCTAATGAGGAACGTAGATACTCCGCGTCCCTGTAAATAGAATAGCCTGCGATTATCGGGGCTTCAGCGCGTGAAATAAAAAGGGAATTGGCGGATCGCAGGGTACTGACGCTATCATTTAATGAATCAAGCGTTTTCGCCAAATCGATCCCACCAAAATTATTGTTTTGCTGAACTAGTCTAGCAGGTCAGAATTCTTGCGGCTGCATTGGGCTGCAGAATCCCAGCGGCGATACGATGACTTGCAACTATGTAGAGGTCGCGCTCGTCTATCTTCCTCCAGGTTTCTACCATGAGATCCCTAGATATACCTAGACCGACTGCCCCACCGACACCTAACCCGTTTGCGTCTCCTTTAGCCGAGGCCTTCAGGAAGACTTGTGCGTGATAGGTTGTTGGAACTGGCGAGCCAGAGCCTGTGCCTGTTGGAACCTTCGTTGACCTAACTACATCAACGCCGTAAACTTGCGGAACGACTCCCTGTTGAATAGGGCCGACGGAACCGAAGTAGAGGTATTGGTTGATGTGAGTGTCTGCGAGCAATCCCTGGTACTGCACTGGGTGCATTACACAGACGAGGTCTCCAGGATTCAGTGAGTAGCCTTTCTCCTGGATGAGTGCCATTGCGTTCGCCATAAGTGAGCCTGTCATTGTGTCCGAGCTTGTGAGAGAGGCTTCTGAGGTTACGCCTCCGGCAAAGACTGTTCCTGCGTCGCTCGCGGAAGCTCCGTCAAGTGCTGCAAGGATTGTGTTGTCCTCGTCGATGAGTGCGGCTGCCTGAAATGCTCTTTCGACTGCCTGAACCACGTCTGGGGTTGCTGACTCCATAGTGATGTAGGAGACTCTCTGCTTTGCGCCGGTCTCAGCTGGTGTCACTGAAATTTCAGTGATTGTCTGAGTTACGTCTGTTGGGGCAGTGTCTTCTGTCAGGCTTGCGAATGCTGGTGTGGTGATTGAGGTAAAGTTTACCTGTTTTGATCCGCGTCCGATTTCCTTCACCTGGACGAATCTTCGGAGATTCGCTGGAAGGTCTGTCGGTAGCACGATCATGTTTGGTTGCCAAACTTGACCTAATGCTCCTGTAGCTCCCGTGGAAGTGATGTCTTCTTGCAGCGCGTGCGAGAAGCTCTGCATGTATCTTGCGATCCTGTCCAATCGCAATCTCTCCTTCACCACTGCGTCCTCTACGCTCTGTCCAGCCTCAGTGTTGAGGATGGCTTGCGACTTTGGCCTGGACGATTCAGAAACTACAGATGTCATTTTTGAGATGGCAGACTCTAGCTCTTTCACGCCTTCAAGCTTGATTGAGATGCTTTGTGTTCCTTCTGGAACTTGTTCAGTTACGTTAGTTACGTCTGATTTTGTTTCTTCTGTCATTTTTGAAACCTTCAATTTATTTATTTTCGTACTCTGGAACGCTTACTTTGAAACCGTAAAGATGATTGGTTTCCTTACTTTTTCATTGACGTGTGGGATTGTCGTTACTGTCGTGTTTGGTGTAGCGTTCTTTAACGCGGTTTCTAGGTTAGGCGCGACTTCCGGAGTAACTACAATCTTGTCATTTGTAACGGCTAGAGGATTTTGCTCTAATGGATGATCCATCTTCGGCATTACAGTGCTCTGCGGGTTTGCAGAAATCATCTTTGGATCCATTTCTGGCGCACTGCCTCCGACTGGCTGCAAAGACTTTACAGCGGGTGCTTCCTGGCCGGTCGAAGGAATGTCGCGTTCAATCTTCGCGTGTTTCTTCGTTTGCTCGTCAGGATTCACCATCTTTGGAGATGTTTCTTTTCCGTCAAAGTCCTGCAGTGAATCATCGTCGCCGCTCTTTTCAGGCTGGGCTAGTCCCATGCCTTCAAGAACTGCAATCCTAGATTCTTCCGCAATGCGGTAATCTTCCCAGGCAGATTGGAACTTTGGCAATGCCTCATCCATCGAGGTCTGAATACCTGCCTTTGCCGCGGCTGCAACGAGTTCTTTTCTGGCTGCTGATTTGCCCTGTGGGCTGATAGCTGACTGGGATAAACGCGCCAATGCATTTCGTAGATGCGGCTTGTCTATCGCGCCGTCAGCGTCTTTGTACGGGAAATGTCTCAGACTTCTCGGAACGGTTTTACCTTCCTCGTCTTTCTTCCCGCCGGGCTCTACGAAAGCAAAGCTCGAATCGGGCAGGTTGTTTATGAATGAGCCAGTCCAGGGCGTTTCTTGAATTGTGTTCAATGTATAATCATCTTTTCTCTTAAGTGATCGTAATTTCTTGGTTAAGGCAGACTTGTTATCTGCGCTGTAGTCTTGTAACGAACAATTACAGTTCGGATGGATTGGCGGAGTCGCGCTCGCTGGCACTTCGTCCGATGCCCAGGTCTTACCATCAAGGTCAAGACAGATTGGGCATACGTTTGCCTCGCCAGAGGTTTCAAATTTAGAAAACTGAAATTCCATTACAAGTGAGATTTTTTCTTTGATTTCACCTGGGAGAAACATTCCCTTTAGGTTAAGATGGTCTTTCAATATCTCCGCCATTGGATCTCCAGGCTCATCATTGCTTGTCAAAAGAGCGAGTGCTTTGAAATGAAGCGATGTCGGAAATTCCGTATCACCCGTGTTTTTGGATTCGTCCAGGTAGAGGCCTTCAATTGAGACCTTGGAAATCTCGCCGGATTTTATCTGCTCGTTAATTGCCGGATCGGCGACCTGAATAATGCATTCAACCTCGTCGTCTTCGTACCTGGCCGCAATGACTTGATTCTCTGGAAATGGAAGCGTTTTCTTCGGGTTATGGTTGATGTTAAGCGGTCGCTCAGACAAAGACGCGGCAGAATGTTTCAATTCGTTTGAAGTGTAAATGCGGTTATTTCGGTTCTTTATGTCAGCATGAGCCGCTATTACCGAATAAAATACTACGCCGTCATTCTCAAACTGTTTTTCGATGCTTTTGAGCGTGGGAAGCAATTGCTGCGCCCATTGGAAACGCTCGCCGACTGGAACTTGTTTCATTTTTTAGATTTACCCTTTTTAATTACCGATGAGGAAGGAATAAATGAACCGTCCTTTTCGGAATTAGATTTCTGTCCTTTCCTCACCGATTTCTTTTCGTTAGCTGCAGAGATTAAAGCGCCATGTTCAGCGCAAATAGGAGAATAGGAATTATCTTCATTCAAGATAAGACCAATGTCCGAGCGACTACAGCCCGGATAAGTGCAACCACTATGCAATTTTGCTTTCTTTGGCAATTTTACCTAGCTCACTTTTTGAGATATTGAAGCTAGTTCCACGCATACGTGAAACTCTTTGAAATTCATCGATTACGCGTTTTGGGGCATTGATTCTAACCACGTCGTTCTCGCCCAAAGTCTTTTTCTCTCGGCTTTCTTTGTCTGTTAGTACCTTACTGATCTCGGAAATTGCATGGTCATAACATGCAAAACAGAGCCAGCGGCCCTTGAATAATACATGACCTTCGGATGAGTCGTTAACGCAGTGGGTCATTTTGACGGCTCCTTTTTCTGAGCAGGTTTAGGCGGTTGAACTTGCGCTTGTGCGGGCGCGGTTTGTGCCGGAGCAGTTGGCGCAGCTTTAGGCGCTTGTGCTGGAGCGACTTGAGCGGGCGGTGGAACTTGAGCCACTTGCCCTGGGGATAATCCCTGAGACTTTGCATAAGTCGTAGGCTGTAACGAGGCCTCGACTTGAGGTTCATCGCCTGGAGCGACGACGACCTGTTGACCCTTCATTGTCGTCGCAGTGTTCTTCTTTTCAATTTCTTCAAAATACTTGGAATCGTCATCAAGCTCTAGCCCGACCTTGCGAAGCATTTGACGCGCTTCAATGACTGAAAGCAGGTTTCTATCAAAGCTCATGTGAATGTCGTTAATGTTATACTCGTAATCGTTTGAGGCACCCCAATGGAATTCAATCTTTGCGAGTTTTGGGTCAAAGCCGTTCTGGATTAGAATTCGGTCGTAAAGGTCGTCTTCAATAGCATATTTCAGGCGTAATTGTAAGTCCTCGACGACTAGTTCACCGAGCTCTTGCGCCACAATGGCGGAGGCCTGTGTGAAACCTGAAGCGGTTATCAATGCGTTAATCGGGGTTTGCAAGCCGACGTGATAGCGGTCGGATAACCAATTAATTATCGCGGGAACACCCTGAGCTGGGCCACCTACCTCAGATGCAATCTCTATCTTCGTATTTGTCGCAAATGATGCGTCAACGTCTGGGTCTTGAAGCTCTTTCGAATATGCCTGGACTAACTCGTCACCAGCCTCGGGAAATGAAAAAACAGAACGTGGAACGCCTCTTCGGTGGACCATGCGATAAAGGTCATATTCAAGCGAGGCCTTGATTTTGTAAAACGGTGGAACTTGCCGGCCTTTGATGTCCATTCTAGGCGCAATAAGCGGCTGGATTAGTCCACGACCAAACGGTTCGCGGTCAATCTGAAGCCATGAAACATGAATGATGTTTTGAGGGTCTAGGTCATTAAACCGACCGCCAATTAACTGTTGAATCCTGTTAACGCTTCCTTGTGGGCTTCTGAAAATCCTGTAAATTGAAGAGAGCTGGACTTGATTAAGCATTTCAAGCTTGTCGGGCGTGAGCATTTCGATGAACGTGTTGCCGCCGTACACGAGTTCATGAGTGACTATGCGAAGCAGTGGTGCAAGTCTTTTCTCGCTTCTGCCGTCGCCCCAGCGAATCGTATCATTGAATTCTTTGACGACGTCGATTGCCTTGCCGCTTTTGTATTTCTCGTCGCCCGTCACGTAGAATCCATCCGAAAGCGCAGAGTTGCAGATGAAATTCACTGCGTTGTAAATGTCAGTGTCATGGAGATAGGCGTCGATTGCGTCTCGGATATTTTCGACCTGATATTCTCCGATCGCGCTCTTGTAAAGCGGAACTATAATGGCGTCTTCCTTGACTTGCTGCGTTCCCCTATAAATGAAACGAGCTACAGATTCACGCCAACCCAAATTAATCACTTTATGTTTGAAAGGTGCCTGCTCTTTTGTTTTCGAGACTTGGAGAGCTAGGCGAGAACCATTCTATTTGTGTAGTCGTCTAGAACGAAGCGTAATTAGGACAAGGCCTTTACGAAGAAATCAAAGTAGACTTTGCCCGATGGTTTGCCAAGATTCACGATTTCGAATTTCTTTCCTTTTAGTGGCGCTACCTCTTCGAGTTTATTTTTCAAAACGGTTGGAAGGTTGAGCGTGTATCTTTCGCCCACCACGAAATCAGTATCTCCGCCCTCAATGGCTTGATTGAAAACGTCAACGACGGGAGAAACTTTGCCAGCATTTGGCCCTGTTTTCGCCGTGAATGTTCTGATTTCCTCAATGAACTCTAACACATAGACATAACCTTCGCCAGCACGATTCGGAGATTTTAGAGCCATAAATGGTGTATTTTGTGAGGAAGCGGCGCGTCGAGCGGCCATCTCAGAACTTGATATTGGCATATTCAAAAATACGTTGTACTAGCTTGTTAATAAACCCCAAGTTCTAAAGGCGATAGATTCATTCTACCCGTAATATACTAGCGAGCATAATAGCATCTTATTAACACGTTAGTACAAAAAATAGATGTAGAAAGCAATGAGCGTTGCACTAGAGCAATGTGACCGCTGTCACAAAGTTATTTCTGAAATTAGAGACATGGTTCATTTCAATTTATTCGACGCGCTAAACAGTAAAATTCTTTGCAAGTCTTGTTATCTTCGCGGTGCAAAAAGCCCTCATAACATCTCAAGCCGTGAGGATGGCCGAATTGGAACCTTTGATTGGCATGGGAGCGACATCACTGGCAAACAGTTTGCCTCACAGAGAGACATTAGAATGCTGCTTGGAATGTGGGGTGGCATCAAAAGGAAGTCTAGATAAATGAATCTCACTCCAGCCGCTATAAAGACGCTCATCGAAGCCGAATGTAGCTATCTTAACATCCCGCCGCTCGTATGTAAATGGGTCAAAGAACCATTAATCGTAGATGGACAAGTGTGTGATGCTGTGTTTGATCCACAGTCGTACACAATTACCTATACAGATTCCGGCGCGAATGCCGAAACAATCTCCCATGAAATTGGGCATTATGCGTTGTATCTACTGAAAGCCGTAGTTTCGCTTGAAGAGCTCGTATGCGATAACTTCGCCGAAGGTATATTACACGGATTGAAGAACAGTAAGTGATTATACTTTGACGACTAAAGAATATTATGCTAACCATCGAGAACAGATTTTAGCAACTGCGAATAAATATTACGCTGAGCATCGAGAGCAGCAATTAATATCTAGGAAGAAATATTACTCTAACCATCGAGAACAGATTTTAGCAACTGCGAATAAATATTACGCTGAGCATCGAGAGCAATGTTTAGCAGCTACGAATAAATGGCGCTCTAAACACAAAGAACAAGAATTAGCTACTTTGAAGAAATGGAAAACTGAGCACAAAGAGCAGTATTTTGAAAGTGTTAAGAAAAGTAGCGCTCGTCGTAAAAGAGATTATCCGTCTCTGTATATTTTAAATCAGAAATTCGAAGGTTCACATTTACATCATCTCACTCCTGAGATTATGGCATACATTCCTGTCGCAGTACATAGAGCCGTACCGCATAATCTCCGTACAGGCGAAGGTATGCAAGAAATTAATTTGTACACAATGAACCAAGTATTGTTAGGACTGTGTCACCCCACAACCGAGTTTGTCCATGATGAAGATTGTATAACCGAGGTTTAGATTATGTGCGTAAACAACACCACTAGCGGCCACTGCTCGGAATTGAAACAAGCATTACGCGACCTTCACGCAGGGAAAATCAACCAGGCAACATTTGACGCTTTGTATGAGAAACATCTAGGATTTAACACAAATTGAAACAATGTGAAATATGTTCGTATATCGGCTGTCCAATGACTGACCCGGCTCACTGCGTCGATTGCGAGAAGTTGAATAAGAAATGAAATTACGCTGTTTTCTACATTTTCACCGATGGTATCGACGGCCTGGCTTGGATTCAAGTTCGCCGCAATTTGCAGTGTGGGAATGCACACGGTGCGGGCGAACTAAATTAGTTCCGTGGTGGAGCGTCTTTGCCAAATAAGATGTATCAACGAGGCCGAGCGGCTGAATACAAAGTCCGCGACGCTCTGAAAGAAATGGGCTACATCTATTCGATTCGCTCTGCAGGCTCGCATTCACCTGTTGACCTCTTGGTTTCCAATCTGCATACAATCCTCGCTGTGCAGGTAAAATCAGGCGCGGCGGAAATGAGTATAAAGGAAGAAAAGGCTTTGGGCGTTTATGCCATTGCGTACAAGGCATATCCTATCGTCGCCCAGGTGAAAAACGGCAAGGCACAGTACCGCTTTGCTCGTGGTTCTGGAATGGATAAACACGCGTTGATGGCACTCCTATCTGGGCGACGGTTGAGTGTGTCAAAATGAATTCCATAAACTTTTCCCGCGTCAAGGACATTGCCCACAAAATGAAGGATTCGAGTGTGGTAAAATCACTGATTCTTGCCGACCCTGACAGCATGACACGTGAGCAGGCCTTGGCAAAGATGGAGACGTATCTTCGGATTCTGGATAGAGAGCTGGGAAAATGAACGACTTTGATTATTATTTTGTCCTAGATTTCTTGGGATTATGGCCCATAATGATACAGCTAGACACTGATAACGTGATTTGGATTAACGTTGATTCGTGTGGTTATTGTCTCATATATGTCTTGAATAATCCCAGTGATAGCATGATATTAATGGAATAGTACGGTGAGGCCATCTAATGAGCTCTGACGCTTTTACCGCTAATATTCTCTCCGACCCCGTGGTATTCTGCGAGGAAATCCTTCATTTTTCGGCCTTTCCATACCAGGCCTCGTTTCTTCGAGATAATAATGAGCGCATAGTAGTTTGTGCCGGGCGACAGGTCGGTAAGTCATTTATGACCTCCGCGCGAGCAATATGGTTCGCCACAACCCACGCGAAGACTACAACTCTCATAGTTTCCGCGACACTCCGACAATCAATGCTCATGTTTGACAAGATCCTCGATTTCGTTGAGGGTGCGCCGCTTGTTAGAAAATCAGTTGTTAAACAATCGCGGACGCGGATCAAGTTCAAGAACGGTTCATGGATTATCGCGTTACCTTGCGGACGAACTGGTTATTCACTTCGAGGTTTTACGGCGCACCAAATTATTATGGACGAGGCAGCTTTCATGCCCTCGGAGGTCATTTCCGAAGTCGTCTTGCCTATGATTTCAACAACCCATGGCACGGCAATCTTACTCTCAACGCCCTTCGACCGTGAGGGGATGTTCTTTAAGGCTTTTTCTAACCCCAACTGGTCAAAGTATCATTTTCCGTCATCGGTCAACCCGATGATAACTCCAGAATTTCTCGAAGAGCAGCGCAGTCTAGTAGGAGAGCTGGAGTACCAGCAAGAGTATTTAGCTGAGTTCGTAGATGATCAGAAAGCCTACTTCCCAATGGCCTTGCTTAGGCAATGCGTTCATGTTTGTGGCGACGTTGGGAAATGTGAGTATTGTGAAAGTTACGGCGTAAAATTTTCAGGTGAACTTTACGGCGGTTATGATCCTGGAGGCCGCACCGACCCAGCTGCTTTCGTGGTTTTAAAGAAAGTAAAAGAGAATTTTGAAGTCGTCCTTACAAAGACATTCTTGAGCCGCTCCAAGACTGACGAGAATCTCTATACCCGTTTTACCGTCGAATTAGCCGACCTGCACAAGAAATTCCATTTCAAAAAAATCATGGTTGACCAGACAGGCCTCGGGCAGCCAATCATCGAACACTGTAAAGACATTGGTCTTCCGTCAGAGGGCTTGATTCTAACGGCGCGCAGTAAAGAAGCTATGCTCTCCAATCTTCGTCTCTTGTTTGAAAACAAGAAACTTACCTTGCCGCCTAATGATCTAAGTCTTCTGGCTAACCTAAATTGTATAGAGGAAGAACGAACCCGTGGCGGAGGTTATACCTTCAACCACGCTCAAGGCACGCATGACGATCTTGCCTATGCATTAGCTCTTGCGGCGCAGGCTGCGAACAAAGGAACAGGCAACGTTATTATAATGAAGTCATAATGACAGATTACATCTCCAGTATTGAACAAATCAAACCCGCAACCGAACTTAAATTTCCGAGTAACTCGGCTTTTGGAAAATACCGGACGCTGCTAGGGCATGGCGTCTCTCATCCTGCAAAGATGAGCGTCGAGCTTTGCGAGTATCTCATAGAACATTATTCGGAGAAAGGCTCGACGGTCATAGATCCTTTTGCCGGGGCTGGCACTACTCTAATCGTCGGCGCGCTTCTGGGAAGGAATACCATCGGCGTTGAGCTTGAACCGCATTTCGTTAAATTCATAGAGACGGCGAAGGAGAAACTCTCCGTAACTCTCGGGGAGCACGGCTCTGTTGAAATCCATCAGGGTGATTCGCGCAACCTCTTGAAGATTATTTCCTCGGCGGATTCTGTGATAACTAGCCCGCCATATTCTAGTGAGCTTGTCGACCACAGAAAAATACTGAATTCCACTCATTTATCTCATCCTCATTTAGATGTCTTGAAAGATAAATACGAGATAGCTGAAAACATAGCAAACCTCAAACACGGCTCGATTGACAGCGTAATTACCTCACCGCCGTACGCTGAAACAATGAGCGAATCACGACACGCTAGTCCAAACACAAAAAGTAGCGAATGGATAAGGAATCAACGAAGATTAACCGAGCATCCTGAATCGGAAGGACAAATTGGCTCGTTGAAACTAGGAGATATTTCTACGGTTATTACCTCGCCGCCGTATGAAGACTCTCAGGTCGGAGGTGGAGATGTTGAAGCTAGGGAAAAACGCCTCATCAAAGCAGGATATGAACCAAAAGATTTCTTCGGCGGCAAGGCTCGCAATTCAGGATTGAAGCATTACGACACGGCTATCACGAGTCCGCCGTATGAAGGCATGAATCAACAAGACATAGCAAAGGAAAACTATGGTTCCAAAGTGAGCGGCGGCCTCAAACGTAACATTCCACATACACAGCCCTATTCGAATGATTTTAACAATCAAATAGGCAATATGAAGCGCGAATCCTATCTTGAGGCAGTCTTTCGAGTTTACCAAGAAACCTATACCCTCTTGAAAGAGGGCGGCGTGGCTTGCGTAGTCGTCAAGCCGTTTCAGCGGGCGGGAAAGATTGTGGACTTGCCTCTGCAGACCTGGCAACTATTAGAGAAATGTGGCTTTCAACTGGAAGAAGTTTTGAAGATGCGGCTCAATTCGCTTTCATTCTGGCGGATTCTACAGTATCGTAAGAATAAAGATACCCCGCAGTTGTGGCATGAGTATGCGCTGATAGTTAGAAAGTCCTAGTTTTCAATCTTCCATATCCCTCGGCTCTAATTCAATCTCTGCGTCGAATTCTTCGCCGCAGTGAGGGCAGGTTACGCGAGCGTTAGTATTCATTTCTTTCTCATCTCTCGAAATTGATTGATTATTACTCTTACTAAGTCAAGTTGAAAGACGCGACGATAATATTTGAAAAGCGTCGAGTCGTGTCTTTCTTTAGGAACTTTCAAGTGTGCTAATTCGTGCGCTAAAGTCTCTAGAACTTCCAGATTCGACTGGCTCAACCCTTTCCAAGAGAAACAAATATTCCTATAACGCGTATCACTCGGAGTAGTATGGGCATGCGCATAAGTTCTCTTTGTGTTTAGAGTATCGTTATTGATGTTAAAGCCAGCAAATTGTATAGTGCCATCAGGCTTGATTTTATACTTCGGTTTTGCGCTTTCGTTATTGTATCTTATCACTGGCTTAGCCTTACTTGTCCAAACCGCATCGGACAGCTCTTGAAGCGTCTCGATTGAAATCATTCTTTTCTTACCTCGATTAACTGAGCCTGACAGTGCATAGCGACGCAGACATCTTCGCGGATATGACCACATTCGTGATTACAGGCTTCGAATTCCATGTTCTTTACACCAGCTCAAGGGTTTGAAGTACTGCCCTTACATGCTTACATTTACAGGTGCCACGATAAAACGAATCTTTACAAGTACAGGCAAATTCTCCGTCGTCTTGTTTGTCGATGATATACCGCTTATCGGCGCGGCTCTGGGATTCGGCTTCCCACATATCTTCAGTCAATTGCAGGACATAGACATTATTTGCCCGAAGCTGTCGCATTGCGTCGGAAATGAGTGAGGAATCAAGGCTTTGCATGTTTCATAAAGCCTACCTTAGAAACGAACTCATACATCGTCGGTGATAATATTTCGCTGCTTCAACTGGTTCATCTCTGGCTCGAAGATTAAAAGGTGTTGTACTTCTAATCGGACGATGACATATTGCGCAGTTTTTCTGTTCAGATACGTTGTTTTGCATATTCTATTATACACATGACTACTATATACGTTTAATGGAAGTATCTTCTATTATAATAAACGGATTTATAGGGAAAGGAATACATTATCTGTCCTTTTCGGAATCATTATACTGTCCTTTCCCCTATAAGCATCAGTACCTATTCCTGAACTCTAGGTGCAAGGTAGAACTGAACCATTCCAGCCTTGTCTTCAAGGTTGAAAGTCAAGCGGAGCGGCCACTTGTTCACGAATTCCAGTATCGTCGTTTCCGTGTCTTTCATCGAGCCGACCATTTTCGTTAGATATTCAAGAGAGTATGTTGCTTTCTGCGCCTCTTGACAGGTCAAGCCTAGCAAGTCCTCTTTCTTGAAAGTTGACTTTGCTGATCCAGTGTCGCCTTTTCCTGAGAATACAACTTCGCTGGGATCTGCCGAGATTGTCGCGTGATTTGATACTACCGAAACGTCCGCGATTGCCTGATTCAATGCCTCGGTTTGCATGTTAATCGTCGCGCTATAGGTTAGCTTTGGTAGCGGCGTCGCGGTCGTATCTACCTGAATCAAATGAAGCTCGTATGCCTTTGATTTGCCAATCTTTATTGCAAGCGCATCTTCGCCGCTTCTGGAAATTTCTACTGCGTCATCTTTGCCGGCCCGTTTGATTATCCGTTCAAAGTCCTCGACCCTGACGCAAAATGTGTTTTCCTTTTCGCACTCGAATTTCTCAAATGCGCTGGGTGCGAGATGAATGTCTACCAGGCCGACATGCGACGGGTCCATTGCTCTAAAAGATATGCCGTCGGCGTTGATTGTAAAATTTGATTCCTCGACGACATTCTTTATCGCTGAGACGATAGTCTTCCAGATTCCTGACGCTGCGGCGCGGGTAGTAAAGTTATTTGTGGTTACTTTCTCGGTAGTTTGAGTTGACATAGGTGGTATAGTATATTATGTGTTTAATAAACGTTTGCTCACAAGGAAGGAATATGGGATCTGTCCTTTTCGGAATAGATTCACTGTCCTTTCCCTATGAGCGGAAGTTCTTGTGGGGAAGGAATAACAATTCTGTCCTTTTCGGAATTCTAGTACTGTCCTTTCTTCACAAGTATCTTACAGGGAAGGAATACGCTAACTGTCCTTTTCGGAATTTCATCGCTGTCCTTTCCCTGTAAGCGTAAGTATCTTAGATTATGATACTATTAAACATTTTCCAGCCGAAACAAAAACTCGAATGCCCCTAACGTTAATTGATAACTAAAAGCATCCTCACCCAGACACGGCGCGAAGCTCAATACAATATATTTCTCCTGGACTAGTTTATCCATTAGCGTCGGGTCAATTTCTTCCATCTGATCCGACATTAATTGACCTAAGCACTTTACCATCGCCTCGTTTTCAAGCGGTGATTCTGTCAGAATGGCGAGCATTTTAACACCATTCTCCCGAAAACGGAGAGTCTAATTTCGGTGACCAACGTACTATTTTTATACCAGTATTATACATACTCTTGACTAGGTAAAAAGTAGAATTGGTACATGTTGACCTAAACAGGAAAAAGAATAGCTACAGCACTTTAATCAAAATCGCGGACGACTTGGCAGAATCTTTGATTCCTATATATATTGAAAAAAAGGACATTTTAGACAAGCAGGGTGTCACCTCATTCTCCCGCTTTCTTGGCGAGGCTGGCAAGTCGGCGTTCAAGCACTTTGACGTATTCGTTCTTGATATTGCTGAAGCTATGCTTCACGACGCGCAAACTGCTTCTGAGCAATTCAGGAAAGAATCCATGGCTAAAGCCGAGAAAGCTATCATCACTGTTTGATTC